>Ga0207641_10000173_pt1 | contig 89935 bp, 67 predicted proteins | sample KBSSwiS62_FD_184306 | JGI IMG/M metagenome (GOLD analysis project Ga0207641, IMG submission 184306) | Switchgrass rhizosphere microbial communities from Kellogg Biological Station, Michigan, USA - KBS Switchgrass S6-2 (SPAdes) (version 2) | ecosystem: Host-associated > Plants > Roots >...
GCCCGCAGCGCTCGTTCGAGCCGCAATGCCCACTGCTCGCGGCCGTCCTCGGAGCTGATCGTGTCCGAGCGCAGCTCGAGGAGAACCGAGCGCAGGTCCAGGGGCGCGTGCGGATTCGTTCCTGCGTCCGAGTTCTGTCTCGTGCAATGCCGGTGCAGCGTGTGATAAACGCCATCCGTGGGCGCATAAGGCTGGTTATCTCCAACACAAAACTCGCCATCCGCGCGCAACAACTCGAGCAGCGGTCGCGAGAGTCGCTCGTCGGCGCCGTGCAGAACCCCGATGTGCCAGGGGCGCTGCTCCTGACGATAGATCGGAGTGAAGCTGTGAACAGAGATGATCTGCGGCGACTGGTTACGCGCAACACTCTGTTCTATGACCTCATCGAGCGTGCGGTGGTACGGCTCGTAAATCGATTGAACGCGACGTGCGCGCTCCTCGGCTGAGATTTCGTGGTTTCCCGGGATGTCCGTGTCCTCGCTGCGGGTGACAATGGAGCCGGGGTGACTCGGATCGCGATTCACATCGAGGACGAGACGGGAGACGGCGGCGTGCACCAGCGGCGCGTCCAACAGCTCCGACAGGCGACGCGCGAGCTGCAGAGCACCGGGATCCCAGGCGATGTGACGCTCCAGTTCGCTGTCGGGCAGACCCAGCCCCTTCAAAGACGTCGGCACCCAGTTCGAGGCGTGATCGCACACCAGCACATAGGGACCGCGGCCGTGGGGGTTTTCAAGGGTTACGGCCTCGCGGTCGAGCCAATCAGAAAGTTCCTGCACGGTGAAAAGATTCTACCGCGTTCGCGGCGAACCTTTGAGGCCACTCGCGAGTTTCATGGTCATCATGTTGACCTCAACCCGCACGTTCCCAGTCATCGTCAGTCTTTTGCTTCTCGCCGCATGCGGGGGAGGCAAAGACGACGCTTCCGATACTACCCCGCCACCCACGACGCCACCGCCGGCGACTACGCCGACGCGAGGTGAGTTGCTGACCAAGCCGGCGCCTCTCGTGAAGGCGTATTCGACCACGGATCTTGTCACCTTGCTTGGCGGTAGTGACGTTGGCAAGGAGTTGTTGAGCTTGGCATACACACCCAAGTGCGGTGTGGATGTCTATCAGCTGACGTACGAGACGGTTGGTGGCAAGGGTGAGTCGGCCAAAGCTTCGGGGGCGCTGATGGTGCCAACGGGAAGCGATTCGGGCTGCTCAGGGCCGCGGCCGATTCTGGCGTATGCGCACGGTACGACCGCCGACAAAACGTACAACATCGCCCTGATCCAGAATTCGAATGCCTTCGAGGGGCTGCTGATGGCAGCCGTGTTTGCCTCGCGTGGCTACATTGTCGTGGCGCCCAACTATGCGGGCTACGACACCTCGGATCTTCCCTATCATCCCTATCTGAACGCGGATCAGCAGTCGAAGGAGATGATTGATGTCGTGACCGCTGCGCGGAGTGCTCTGCCTGTGTCGACGGCTGCCAGTGTGACTGACAACTCCAGGCTGTTCGTGACAGGGTATTCACAGGGTGGGTTCGTTGCCATGGCCGCGCAAAAAGCCATGCAGTCCGCAGGCATGACAGTCACGGCGTCCGCACCGATGTCCGGGCCATACGCGCTAGCGGCATTCGGGGATGCTATCTTCGAAGGCGAAGTGAACAGCAGCGGCGCGTTGAATCTCGCGCTGATCACCGCCAGCTATCAGAACTCCTACGGCAACCTGTACTCCCAGCCCACCGACATGTTTGAGGCGCAATACGCACCCACCATCGGGTCCCTGCTGCCGAGCACAACGCCGATCACGACAATCTATTCCAATAACCAGTTGCCGCAGGACGTTGTGTTCAGCAGCACGCCTCCGGCGCCTGAGTTTGCAGCGCAGACACCGGCCACTCAGCCAGCGAACCTGGCGCCCGTTTTCGCAAAGGGATTTGGCTCGCCGGATCTGGTCACCAACACCTATCGCCTCGCATACCTGCGCGATGCGCAAGCGCAGCCTGATGGCGGTTTCCCGACCGTGACCACCGGGATCCCCGCCGCGGCGCCCACCAACACACTGCGGCAGGACCTGAAGACCAACGACCTGCGTAATTGGGCTCCCACCGCGCCCGTGCTGCTGTGTGGCGGAGAGAACGACCCCACCGCCTTCTTCCTGAACACCCGGTTGATGCAAAACTACTGGACGAACATCAATCCACCAACGGGGGCAGGGACTTTCACCGTGCTGGATGTAGACTCTGCACCCTCGTCCGGCGACCCGTACACTGACGTCAAGAATGGATTTGCCGCGGCAAAAGCACTGATTTCCGCAAGCGCTGGGGGAGGCTCAGCCGGCGATTTGGCCGTGCTCGAGCACTATCACGCCGGACTCGTACCGCCCTTTTGCCTGAGTGCGGTAAAATCCTTTTTCGACGCATTCCAATGAGGGTGAAATGGCAACCAAGCTTGACAAGCTGCTGAAGCGCGAGATCGATATCGACGGCAAGCCGTACATGATTACACTGGCCCCGGACGGGGTGAAACTCACTGAAAAAGGCAAACGCAAGGGCTTAGGTCTTTCCTGGAAGGGACTGGCCAACGGCGAATCGGCAACGGCGCTGTCGTTGACGGGCGGCTCGTCAGGAGCTGAGTCGGAATCCGAATCCGAGTCAGAATCCACGGAAGAAGCTCAGTCGTAATTGCTCAACAGAACCTCCGGCCAAGGGAAACCTTGGCGGGGGTACGGCGGCTCCTTGCGATTCCCTGCTGCAGCCAACGCAGCTCGCTTTGAGCCGTTCCGGTGAGTGCCGCGCGTACCCCTGCCAGCGCATCCGTGCACAGGTATCAATTGTCCTTTTGTTGGCCTGAAGGCTAAGAGACCTAACTCACTCCATCAGTGAGTCAAATGTTAGAAATACGCGACACTTATAACCATTAGACCAAAGGCGAGATGTTGGTGACTCGCCTCACAGTTGTTCAACGCAGACAACCTGTGATCGGCGCGCGGTGCTTGATCGTCTTCATACACACCGTGGTTTCAATCTTCTGAACGCCTGGTAATTGCGAGATTTCCATGCGCAGCAGGCTGTCGAGCTCCGCGATTCCCTCCACCAGCACGTGGATGAGATAGTCAGCCTGGCCGGCTGTTGTGAAGCACTGGAGGATCGCCGGGTGCTGCAGCACGGCCGCCTCGAACTCCGCGTGCTGGACCGAGCTCAGTGTCACCTGCACGAAGGCTTCGACCTGCAGACCCAGCCGCCGGGAGTCGATTTCCGCCCGGTATCCCCGGATCACCCCCGACCGTTCCAGCTCCCGGACGCGCTGCCAGCAGGGCGTTTTCGAAAGTGCGACCTGTTCGCCTAATTCGGCAAATGACTGACGTGCATCGTCCTCCAGCAGCGTCAGGATGCGGTGGTCAATCTTATCCATATCGTTCCTGTATAAGGGGCTTCCTGTAGGCCCACGTTCTTCCATGGTACTCAATCCCAGATCATCGGACTGAATGTCGCAAATTGGACACGTGGCAAAATTGACACCGGTTACCCTCATTTTGGTTTCTTTGCCTATGCAGCTTGCGTAGCATTTCTGCTGCATTGCGAAATTAGCGACTTGTTGTTTTGCCGACACCCCGGGGGGTTCATGAATCGGCGCTGGATGTGTTTTGCCTTAATCACCCTCGCGGCTCTCGGCAGAGAGGCCGCGTGCGCCGATTTGCCTGATTCGGTCACCGTCAAAGTAGGCCAGGAGATCTATGTGTCCTTTGTGGCCAATGGCGACTCCCTCGTGAGTCCTAAGACCGTCCCGGACGCGAATGGCCCAGACCCCGCTGTCACCATCCAGGTGACCCAGAGCGGCCCCAGCCGCACCCTGATGGTCACCAATCCCTATGCCCGGCAACTGGGCTACCGGGTCATTGCCAAAAAGCGGGGCAGCCGCAAGGAAACCGAGCTGACGGTCAGCTCCGTCCACAGCGGACAGCAGAGTGTCATGTCAACGAACGAGCCTTTCGACGAACTGGTCCTGTACCAATTCCATCTGCAGGGCTGACAGCGTCGTCAGAAAATGGTGTGATCCCCCCTGGGAGTGGCTGACTCGCAGGCAAGCTCGAGAGTAGTGTTGCCGCAGTCGGTGCCCCGGCCCACATGACCATGGGCTGGCCCATATGGGCTGGCCTATTTTGGGCTGGCCCATTTGGGCACGGAAGCAAATTCACAGGGGGATCTCGTGGCAACACCAGCACCACAATACGCACAAAACGGCTCTGTCTCGGGTATCGACCGCGCGCACCGCACTGTCATATTTGCGTCATCTTTAGGAACGGTGTTCGAGTGGTACGATTTTTATCTGTACGGCTCGCTCGCCGCCGTCATCTCCAAACAGTTCTTCTCCGGCGTCAATGAGACGACGGGATACATCTTCGCGCTGTTGGCATTCGCGGCCGGCTTTTTCGTCCGGCCGTTCGGTGCCCTCGTGTTTGGCCGCATCGGCGATCTCGTCGGCCGCAAGTACACGTTCCTGATCACCATCATTATTATGGGTAGCTCGACGGCCCTGGTCGGCTTCCTTCCCGGCTATGCCAAGATCGGGGTCGCAGCGCCTATCATCCTGATCACCCTGCGACTGCTGCAGGGCCTGGCATTGGGTGGTGAGTACGGCGGCGCCGCAACGTATGTCGCGGAGCACGCGCCGGCCAATCGCCGTGGTTACTACACGAGTTGGATCCAGACAACGGCCACATTCGGGCTGTTCCTGTCGCTGATTGTCATCCTCATCTGCCGCAACCTGTTTACGACAGAAGGGTTCGAAGACATCGGCTGGCGCATCCCGTTCTGGGTTTCCATCATCCTGTTGGTGATATCGGTCTACATCCGATTGCAGTTGAAGGAGTCACCGGCCTTCACCGACCTGAAGAACCAGGGTGGCTTGTCCAAGGCACCCTTGACCGAAGCGTTCGGCACCTGGTCGAACCTCAAGATCGTGATCCTCGCGCTGTTGGGTGCGACCGCGGGCCAGGCGGTTGTCTGGTACGGCGGCCAGTTCTACGCACTGTTCTTCCTGGAGAAGGTGCTGCAGCTCGATTCCAAGGCGGCCAACATCATCATCGCCGCTGGATTGCTCATCGGCACGCCCTTCTTCATATTGTGGGGATCGCTGTCTGACCGCATTGGTCGCAAGACAGTCGTTCTCGCGGGCTGCGTGCTCGCTGCGATTACCTACTTCCCCGTTTTCAAGGGACTCACCCACTTCGGTAACCCAGGACTCGAAGCCGCAGTGGCCACGAACCCGGTGGTTGTCGTAGCCGACCCGGCGGATTGCTCGTTCCAGTTCGATCCGATCGGCAAGAAGACCTTCACCAACTCCTGCGACGTTGCGAAGGCAGCGCTGGCCAAGGCGGGTGTCCCGTACTCCAACGAAGACGCGCCGGCCGGCACCGTGGCGCACCTGAAGATCGGCTCCAGTGTCACGGTCGATTCGTTCGCGGGCAACACCTTGCCGAAAGCGGACTTCAAGCCGGCCAGTGAGGCGTTTGGCAAGAAGCTCAAAGCTGCGTTGGTGGCCGCCGGGTATCCGGCGAAAGCTGACATGGAGAAGGTTTCATACCCGGCGCTGATCGCCTTGTGTGCCTATCTCGTGTTCCTCGTGACGATGGTTTATGGGCCTATCGCCGCGTGGCTCGTGGAGTTGTTCCCAACTCGCATCCGATACTCATCGATGTCACTGCCTTACCACATTGGTAACGGGTGGTTCGGTGGGTTCCTGCCGGTGACTTCGTTCGCGATCGTTGCTGCTACCGGCGGCATCTACAACGGCCTGTGGTATCCGGTCATTGTCGCCAGCGCGACGGCCATCATCGGGTTCCTGTTCCTGCGCGAGACCAAAGGGACCACACTCCAATGATCTCGGCCGCCGCTACCCGGCTCTTCATTAGTCAGCAGCGGAGTCTGCCGCGTCTGTGCTGCAATGAGCTCGCGTAGGGCGGCGGATCTGGTGCGGGAGCTTGCGCTCCAGCCGCATCCTGAGGGTGGGTGGTATCGCGAGATCTATCGCTCACCCACTCTCGTTCAAACAGCGCGGGGCACACGCCCCGCGTTGACTACTATTTACTACCTACTGGAAGCGAGTCAGCTCAGCCGGTGGCACGTGGTGCAGGCGGATGAACTGTGGCATTTCTATGGCGGGGCGCCATTGGAGTTGTTGGCTTACGTGCCCGCCACACGCACGTTTGAGCGGCGTTTGCTTGGGCCCGTGGGTGCGGACTCCGCCACCGACGAGGCTTTTGCGGGTACGCCGGAAGCTGATGTCGCTCACTTCGATGTTGATTTGACCTCCACCCTCCATATGCCTACGCCTAGTCTTTCGCCGCCTTCGCCGGCTGCTGCCGTCGTGTCGGTTATTCCTACCGGGGTTTGGCAGGCGGCGCGGAGCTTGGGTGAGTATTCGCTCGTGGGGTGCACGGTCGGGCCGGGGTTTGAGTTTGCGGACTTTGAGTTTGTTTCTGCGCTGCCTTCGCACTTGGATCACTTCGGTGGTGAGCTGCGGCCGTACGCTGGGTTGCTGTAGCGGCGGGGGCCGCCCCCTGCGTGGGCCCGCTATCGCGACACGGCGAGCTGGCGCCGTAGCGCATGGTGCTACAGCAACGCCGATCGCGTGTCGTTGCTCGCCGTAGACCCTTACTCGCAACTAAGTGGCAGTTCGGGGGTTTAGAATAGGGCCCTATTGCCGAAACGAGATTCTGCTATGACGGATGAGAGCCTTCGCCAGCTGCTGGCGCGTGTGCATGAGCGGTTGAGCTCTACCAGCTCGGTGGACCCTGAGTCGCGCGAGATGCTTGCGACAGTCATGCGGGATATTGATGGGGCGCTCGCCAAGGGTTCCTCTACGGGGGCGGCTGGGCCTGGTGGGGGTACCGTGTCGGCTGTGCCTGTGTCGCCGGAGGCCCGGGTTTCTGCTACCGCTCCGCGGATCGAGGAGTTGGCGGTGCGGTTTGAAGCTGACCATCCTACGATTGCCCAGCTGTTGAGGCAGATTGGGGCGTTGTTGGGGCAGGCGGGGATTTGACGCGCTTCAGGCTCGCATTCACGCGGAGCCACGTTGACGAAGTCGAGGACAGAGAGCGTAATCTGCTCAGTATCGATGCGGAAGTTGCGCCTTCATCAGTTGCAGATCGCTACCGTAGTACTCTGTCATCAAGGCACTGCATTCTGTCGGGACGCATAGAAAGCTTTCGTCAGGTCCCAGGCCGGGTGGCTTGAACAATACTGCGGGCTGCACGCCGCTACGCTCACGAAACATATCCAACATGAGAAGAAATGCCCTCAGGGCATGGCGCGGCAGCCCTCGAACAGCCCATCTTCGGTTATCGAGCTGCATCTGCTCCATCGCCTGCTCCGCATGCAACTTGCAATAGAACAGAAAATTGTTTTTTCCAGTCGGGGATTCGTGCACAAAGTAAGAGCCGGTCACCTCGCCGTCTTCGAGTTCCATGATGGTCCAAAACGGTTCGCCTATCGCTGTGGAATCGGGCAGCGCCACTGATTGCAGTCGCTGCGCGAGTAACATGTTCAACTGAGGAAGGTCGTCCGATGTCAGGAGCAGTATGTCGTGCTTATCGGCGTAGTCACGTGCTAAGCGCTGGTAGCCGTTGCGGGAAACCATGACAAGACGCAATGCGCCCGCATTGCATAACTTTCCATAGAGCTCAGCAACCTCACCATTTTCGACTGGTCGGCCGCGATCTTTGCACTCAATGACCACTTTGTGCGTTATTCCCGCCCGCTCGAACTGGTAGAAAATGTCGACGCGATGTGCCAGGCCGAACTTGTCGACGAGTTGCACATTGCGTCCGACGACGACACCTTCGTCCTTCATGTTGAGCAACGAGCTGAAGACGAACTGCACGTAGCCTTCGAAAGAACGACCGTCGTTCATGATGTTCCGAATCGCATTGTTGAATGAAAGATTGAAACGCAATGGATCTGAGGTCCCGCATCCGGCGTATCTAAAAGTGGCGGGCCACAGGTAGACAATGGTCCGTTGCGAACATCAGATGTCGTGTCGCGGTATTTTGTTTGGCGTCCTAACGTGATGGCGCGACTCGGCAAGTGAGTCGGTCTGCATTGTGCGCTCGTGTGTCTCTGCCCCCAGAACGCACCCAACGCGCGCTGTTTTTCCTCATCTGTGCGAATGGTATTTGTGTGTACGGTAGATAGGAATTCATAACCTTTCCGGATGACTGTATCCGGACAATACAGCCACGAGACGTTGAGGTGATTGAGGAACTCTGCCTTCATGGCTTCAGCGTTTGTCGTGCCCGAATAGAACCCGCGCAACGATTGGACCAGCTCTCTGTAGCTGGACTCCTTGCTTTGGATCGAGAGGACTCCTGGGTTAAAGCCAATAGTTGGCCAAGCGCGGAAAGTTGAGCGTAAGCAGTCTCTAAGGACTGCAGACGACACGCCGCGAGTGAGTCTCTCTGCGATCAAACTACGTTAAATGTGGTGAAAAGCTATAAGATATCCGCATGCTTCTAGGAATCGTACTGATCGTACTGGGTGTGGTTGGCGGTTTCAGCGAGTTCCTGGCGGAGCGATATCGGCGGCGCTATCGCCTCATTGTGGCTGGCTTCGCGGTTACATTCGGCACTCTGAACCTCACGATTCAACAGAGAGGTTCCAACCAACTCCTCGAAAAGATCGATCGTTACGGCACCGCTGTCAGCTGGCAAGCGGCAGAGGCGACAATGGAAGTTGAAGGAGGCGAGGAGCGAAAGCGAGCCGAGTATTCATTGATAGTGAAGATCATTCCTCGTGATCATCAGCTCGTTCGGCATCTGAATGTGCAATTCCGGCGCGGGCATGCATCTGTCGAACCTGATTACATTGACGATGCGAGTGCCCACTGGTTGTTCTATATGATGCAGGATTCGACGGGCACGGTCGACGTGAATCGGGAGCGGGATTCCGGCATAGACACCTATTACTTCTTCGGCCACTTCGAAGAAGAAACCAACCTCGTCGTGCTTCATCCTGAGCGGGCGCTCTACCGGCCCAGTCTCTATCCCTCGCTCCGGGATCTCGAAGACAAATATATCGTCGTACGAATCTTTGCCGCTGGAGCCAGCCGCCCCATGTTCACGGATGTCAGACTGAAGTTCGAGTCGGCATCAGGTTTACATCTATTGGGGATGTTTCCGACCCAATTGCAGTGGTCTGCCGCCTCACCGGGTACTCGTACAGTCATCACTTCTCCGGAGCGCTATATTGGCGGACTCGTACATTCGGGCCATTTCCTGTCCGTTTTGCGATAGAAAAATCAGAACATTCTTTCCAACAGGATTTGCGGTGTAGCCGTTGCGTGAATCCGTTCACGCTGCATTGGATTCGAGATCGGTGAGAAGTTGATCGGCAATTGACTCTTCGTGCACACCCCGCCCTTCCTGATTCATCGCATCCGCCAGAGCAGGGCACCACGGTGTCGCCAGCACCGTCCTCTTCAGCGGCTTGCCCTTCGGCGCGGCCAGATAATCCTCCACATCCATGCGCCAAGGCTGTGCCCCATAACTTGCCAGGATAGCGGCAGTGATCTCCACTCCCTTGCCGTCCATATCCCCGTGGTAACGCAATCGCGCACCTGCGGTCACAAGTTGTTTCAGGAGTACTTTCACAGGCGTAGCGGGTTGACCATTGACGCAAACCAGGGGCGCACACCGGGATCCCAATTGTCGAGCGGCCAACGCAACAATCGTCGGATTCTCGCAGACGAAAACAGTGCGGTTGACAACTGCCTGCTCCTGGTCAAGCGGGTCGCGTAGCAACCATCGCAGTGAGAGATGTAATGGCTCACCGGCCTGCTTGGCCGTGCGCAGGAGTTGAGCAAGCATTGAATTGCCCGAAGCCGGCAGATTCAGGGTCAAAGCGGGTGTGCTGAGCTCGTCCAGGTAGACTCCGACACTGGCCCAGACTGAGCGACGTCCTTCCGCGTTATCTTCGAAAGATATGCCGCCTAAGCGAGCCGCGGCACGCACGGCTAGAGTAGATCGCGCGGAGCCGGGATCCAGCGCGTGCGCGTCCCGGAAGATTCGTGCTGCGAGGCCGGCGAGTGGCTCGCCCCGAACGGGCAATGCTGCGACGACCAGTGCAACCTCACCGAGCAGTTCAGACCCCAGCGCGGGGTCGCCACACGCCAGCCGCTTGAGTGTTCCCTGTGATGCCAGTTCTTCGAGCCAGGCGCCCATAGATGGACCCACGTTAGTCCAATGGTCACGCGCGTCGGCAAACAGTTGACGCCAAGTAGTATCTACAGCCGCGGCCAGGGAGCGTCTGTTGGGAACCGGACCGGACAGCGCCTCCACGGCTAACGTCAGATCAGACGCGATGTCAGCTTCCCGGAAGAGCACAGCCAACTCGTCGAGATCAACGGTCAATGAGCGGCCTGATGTGGGGCGGCGCGCGAATAGTTCATCGCACGCCCGGCGTTCCTCCGCCGTCACATCACGCAGAGTCAATTGTCCAACGAGCTCGCGCCCGAGCTCCAACCGCCGGCGCAGGGCTTCGAGCAATCGATTCAGGACCGGAGCACCCAGCGTAACCCGCAGACGGTTGATGTCTGCAGTCGTCATGTGTCATCCGTTGATTTGCTTGGGCTATCGTCGGGAGCCACAGCAGCCAGCTGTTGAATGTCGACCTTTCGTCGTTCCGTACCATTCCATATCCAGTGCGTCGCAGCTACGGCGTCGATTCCGGGCACGGCGGTCAGGTGATAGATCCCCAGACCGGGAACGGTCGGATAGCAACCCCATTCATTCTCACTCGTCATGACGACATCCAGATCGAACTGGGTCAGAACGCCCATACACTGTGCGCGCATCGTAGGGTCGATTCCTGCGAACACTTCGTCGAGCATGACGAGTCGTGGAGCCTTTTCGCTGGCACCCCGGTAATGGGCCGCGGCAGCTGCAAAGCGCGGCAGAGTCAACGCAAGAGCCTTCTCGCCGCCCGAGCCTGTGCCGTAGGTCCGCTTATCCAGTCTCCGCCAGACATTCTCCTGTTGGCGTTCCACTACGAAACGATGCCAGCGCCGGTAATCGAGCGCGCCCGAGAGATGATCACGCCATGAGCCGTCTTCGTTGGCCATCTGTTCGGCCCGGATGCGTTCCTGCAGAAATCGCGTAAGTTCGGTTCGCTCCGAGGGTGTCCACAGTTCACTCGTTCGCAGAAATGCCTTTCTGACAGAAGCGAACGCACCTTCCGGCTCCGCTTCCCACGCAAACCGAAAGCGCATGCCGGTGCTGGTGGGCCGCGTCGCTAATTCGCGATTGGCTGTCGATATCCAGGATTCCGCATCGCGGATCAGCCTTTGCAGCTCGACTGCAATCTCACCGAGCAGGTGATTTTCGATGATCTCCTGTTCACGTGCGGCAAACAGGTGCTGACGCTCGTTGATTTCAGTTGCCAATGCATCAGTGAGCTCAGTCATGGTGTTGAGCTGCCCCTGAAACAGGCACCGCACGAGGACAATGTCCTCCAACTGCTGCGTTTCCGGCTGATGACCTTGCGCGATGAGCCGGTCTCGTAGTTCCTGTACGTGGTTGTAAATCGTGTTCTGCCGCCGGCGCCAGCTATCCTCGTCAGAAGCCGTGTCGGACAATAACGGCTCAATCTGTCGCGATATCTCCACTGCGCGAGTGGTTGTCCAAGGGGGGCGCTCGACATGAGTGAGATCCGAGTGTGCTTCAGCAAGGAGCCGCTCTGCGGCAGCCGATTGCAGGTGTTCGATTGCCACGTGCCGGAGATCTTCATGCCGCGCCCGTTCCTCAACAGAGCGATCATGGTCCGCTCGGGCTTGCGCATGCAGCGCAGTTTGTGCGAGCTGTTGGCTGCGACTCTCTGCGAGTGCTGCCTTCTGCCCCGCAACGAGCTTCTCAGCAGCCGCGAGTTTTGCAAGGACCGTGGCCGCGGCAGCGCCGTGAGTCTCCTGCAAAGTCCGATAACGGCTGAGTGCCGCAGCCGCTGTCTCGTCAGCGGCCTGGCGCCGCTCTGACCTGTCGTGCAACATGGTCCGCGCTTCATCTGCGTGCTGCCGGACCGACTCGAGTTGTGCAGCGACGGACATCCAGTGCCGCGCAGTGGGCCAGAGTCCTTTCAGTGCCGCGGCGTAGTCGCTTATCGCTTGCTCCAAGTCATGAAGCCGGCCTATCCATTGAGTCAGACGCAGGTCGCCTGCGTCCTTCTCGAGTGTACGATTGGCGCTGTCGAGGAGTGCACGCTTTTCCTGCGCAAAACGTTCAGCCACCTCGTGTGCGATAAATGTGCTGTTGATCCGGGCCGTGGCTTGGTCGAGTTGATAGCCGGCAGTGTTGACTGGCTGGTCGCTGGGCATCACTTCGGCCTCACGGTCTGCCGAGACTCGTCTGCCTTCCAGTCCGGCCAACGCTTCGTTCAGCGCAGCACGTTCTGATTCACGTAAGCCCAGTTGTTCGCGCAGTTCCGCGATTCGGCGGCGACGGGCGGCGGCGCGAGTCGTCTCGCCGATGAAAGCCGCGTCGGGTTTAGTCCAGCGACCTGTCAGTGGGCCCATCCTCCACGTGCCGTCCTCGCCAACCCAATGTGACCCGCTCTCGCGTCCCACGCCAATTTGTTGTAGCAGTCGCTCGACCTGTCCGGGATGGACCGCCGGGGAAGTCGCTGTCTCATCCACTGCTGCGATCAGCCACTGACCCAAGTGGTTTGTTGGAACATCGTCGGCTAGATCACTGAGAAAGGCATCCTCGGTTGTTGGATCTACTACACTGCCATCGGGTAGTACCCATGCATCGAGTAATCCCGAAGCCTCGAGCGCGGCCTCGATACCTGCCCGTGATTCAGGTGATATTCCTGGACGGAAATCACATAGCCGCCAGAACGGTGCGCCTGGCCGTCCGCCACGATCGGCAGGCCGCGTTCGTGTGGGATCTGGTGTGGGCGACACGCCTCGTTCGAGCTCGTTGATTTCATCGCGAAGTGCCGCACCGATTCGGTCAATCTCCTCGATCTGAAGTTTGACCCTCGAAACTTCCGCTGATAGTCGATCTACGGCAGCAAGGTGAGCGGCTTCGCCGGCCTCTCGTAACGGACTGCTTCCGTCGCGTTGCTCCAGCCAGATGTTGAACGAGTCTTCGAGAGCGTCAGCAGACGTGGGAGCAAGCTCGCGCAGACCCAAACACCAGGTGCGATAGGCTTTCAGCAAAGCAGCCGCTGCTTCCTCGAATGCTCGTTTGGATGTGAATTCTTCTTCCCGCGCCTCCGTGCAGGCGTCAGCGGCTCGAATCCTGTCGTCCTCAGCTTTTGCATGAGCCTGATTTGCGCGATTGAGCTCCAGCTCGAGCGCTCGTACGTGTTTGACGTGTTCCCGCCTGAGCTGAGTGGTTCGGCTCAAAGCCGGTTCAGCTCGGCGTATCCATGCATCGCCAATTTCTTTGGTGGCAGCGCCGACGTACTTGATGTGCTCTTCAGTTAATCCGGGGTCTGCAGCCAAATGAGCCGCGCCGCTGAGGGCGTTCTCGAGGAGGGAGAGTGTTTTGTTGCTTTCCTCTTCAGCCCGGGTCAGGCGTCCAATGGCGGTGCTCGAACGCGCCGCCGCGTTTTCCTCATCCACGCGGGCTGCATCGAGAGCATCACTGCCCATTTGAGCAGTCTTGCGTGCCTGTTCGATTTCATCTGCGGAACGCATCTCGGGGCTGGCACGCAGAGTGCTGACCTCTTCTTCGAGCCCGGCCAACTCGCTTTCGAGACGGGCCTGATTTCTCTCGAGGGCCGCCAGGTTGCTTTCGGTTTCGGCCAGTCGCCTCTGCGCGTCACGGGTTTTGCGTTGTTCCTCCTCAAAAGCAGAGTGCGCGGTGCGGATCGCGGTTGCTCTTCGACGTATCGCTGTGCGTACGTATACGCGATAGTCGCGCAAGAACGTTTCCACACCAGCGCGTGTCGCTTCGAACCCGCGTAAAGAGTCGCGATCGGCCTGAAGGCCGCGAAACGCCTCTGCCACCTCATCAATCAGTGTTGTGTTGACAGTAGGCAGAGCGTCGCTGAGGGTTTGTGAGAGCTCATCCTCTTCGAGCTTTCGGGATAGTTGTGGACGACGCAACCGGATCAGGAGTTCCAGTAATCGTGGATAGCGGGGCCCGAGACCGAACAGCGCCATGTCAACGGCACGTCGATAGTCTTCGGCGCTTTTAAATACCTGCCCATTCGAGCCAATGAGCTCGGTGAGGCGCGGAGCGCCGTGAGGTTGCCGTTGTGCATTTTGCAGGAAGAGATCGCTTCCAATGCGTTGTGATGTGACGAACAGCCAGCGACTGTGAAGACCCGTATGGCCGGCAATCGCCCGCATTCCGCAGCCGAGTGTTACGTAAGCGGCTGTACCGTCCGCAAGCCGCCGGCCGAACTCAATCCAAGTGTAGCCGGTACGCTCCGGATAGCGTCCCATCAGGAGATTCCACTCGATGCGTTTCGCGATATCGCCGTCGGGTTCGACTCGGCTCGGAGTTATTTCGCCATCGAGGAGGAAGGGTAGCTGAAGCGCGAGGATGCGTGATTTGCCGGTACCATTGTTACCGCGGAGGAGCAGGCGGCCGTCCTCGAAGTGAAATTCTTCGTAATCGTAGCGGTACAGATTCAGCAGACCCGAGCGAAGGGGTTGCCACCGATTGAGGCTCGGGGCGGGGAGGGCAGCGAAAGTCATTCGAAGTCGAGCGCCTCTGATTCCACGATTTCCTCGAGCTCCTGCGTAGCGCGCAATGCGTAGCGGCCCACTGCTGGCAGTGGAACGACGCCGGCGGATTGACACTCAATCAGCCCGAGACCGGCGAGGCGACTGAGAACCAGTTGCGTCAACCAGATCTCGGCCCCCTTTTGGGTTACTTCCTTGCGCCAGTGATGGCGGTGCTTACGGATGAGCCGCGCAGTTTGCTGACGAACGGCTTCGATAGTAGTCAGTCCCGGTGCAGACTCGCGAGTTTCTCGCAACTTCCCGGCGAACCAGGTAGCGAGCAGGAGTGTCAGATGACCTTCAGTGCCTTCCTCGGGTAGACCGATATCAGTACAGTCACCATCCGCATCTGCGAGTGCAATTCCCTCGGCTCGAACTTCGGCTTCCAAACCCGTGGCTGCGGTGAGTTCCGGGATCAAGTGTCCCCGTTGGCGATCGAGATAGGCGCGATTCTCTGCTGAGAGTGTTTGGTAATACAGAACAGGATCATCGACCAACCGCCTCACCAACCAGGCTCGAATAGCGCGGTTCTGTGACTCGATGGTGTCCGGTCTGCCTGAGTCCTCTGTCAGCGCGTCGAGTCGTGACTCGAAGTCCATCGTTGTGACAAGGGATGGACTGCGTCTACAGGACAAGAGTACGACGAGAACTGGCCGGATCACGTTGTAGAGGGCATCGGAGCCCTTGTCGTGGACGAATCGCTCTTCATCGCCTTGCACTCTTCGTAGGGCGCCGAGTGCGAGTAGAAATCTCAATGCGTGAACGAAGTCCCGACGTCCGCCTTGATTGTCCAGTGACCAGGCAAATCCCGCTGTGACAAAACCTGGATCGGCTGCGATGCTACTGGTGATCGCCTCGGCGAGCCGTCCCAAAGTGACTTGTCGGTCACCGCGCTCGAGGGCGGCGAGAGCGAGACAAAGCAATACATATCGTGTGCGAGTGAATAGTTCTTCGCTTCGTGCATCCATCGCTCCACGAGACGAGTCCGTTGTCACTGCCGGGGTCTTGCGCAGGCGTGCAACCTCCGCCGTGACCGATAGACTCCAGTTCGCATGGTGGGCAAACCAAGTAGCCAACCATTCGCGATGACGTCTGATCAGCGCGAATTCTCCTGAATGTTCTCCATCAGGTGTGAGTAATGGGGTCCGTAGTAGCGCCCGCAGCGCCGTTCGACGTTCTGCGGCGACTATAGGATCCGTTTCCTCGCGAAGGCGCGCGATGCGCGCACGGCGCGTATTGTCAATCGGATCCGACGCGGGTGTTAGGGAACTCAAGACGCTGATTCGACTGCGGGTTCGATGGTGATCCAGTGGTCCCGCCCATGAAAAATGCCATCGGTTGTCGGTACATCCACCCACTGCGCGTCGGGCAGTGATTCGAGAACAATTTTCAAGCTTCCGTCCGACGAGTAGGCGGATGATGGGCCATCTCTCCTGGCTCGCGCAGCCAGTGCTTGCGCGAGCAATTCCAGAAAGAGTTTGAATTCCACAGGATCGAGAGGCCCCATTTCCGCGAGACGGCGCCGTCCACCGCGCAGAAGTTGGTCGCTCGCACGTCGAAGTTGCTCAGCCTGCTCACTTGCCAGATGCATCAGATACGCCTTCCCGGCGGTGCGGTCAATTGTTGCTGATGCTACCCCCCGCGCTGCAGTTCGACCGCTGGCGCGCAACCGGGGAGTAAGCCACATGGGAATGGCGTCGAGCCAACTTGTACGCGGTGGCTCGTTTCTTCGCGAGCGTGCGTCGAGGGTTTCTGAATTGATACGGAAATGTCTGGCCGGTGATAGAGCGAAGGCTACGCGCCAAAGGCGATGTGCAGTGGGGTCGTCGGGCGTCTCGGCAAACCAACGAGCAAGCGTGCTGAAGTCGGCGGCTCGGTCCGCTCGGTGGGAGCGGCGATCGTTGATTTGCGTGACGGCAGTCAGGAGTGCCGGGATCGCAGAACGCGCACGAGCTCTGAGTAATTCCGCTTGCGACGGACTACCGTCCCCTATGAACCAGCGCCGCAATCCGGCCCAACGCTGTTGCCAGCGCAACTCTGCAGCTGTGAACGCTTCGGGAGTTGGATCGAGAGCATCTGCCAGTTCGCGGCGGGCTGCCGCGCCGAAAGCGCGATGCACACCGATCGACTCCAATGAGAGCACTGCTTCGGCGGCCCGATTGCTGGCGACAACCAGTTCGCCGATAAAACGTTCGAGATAGTCGACCAGTTTTTCCTTATACGCGAGGAATGCGTCGACGGAGATACCGTGAAGATCGACCGTACGCTGCAAACCCCGCATGAAGGATTGAGCGCGGGAGGTCAATTGCTCGAATCGGTCCACGAGCGATAGCAACGTGAGGTGCAACTTGGCGTCGTCCAGAGGATCGCTCTCGAGGAGGGGGCCCAAGGCATCCAGGAACTCCAGAATGTCGTGAAGTGCCGTCGTCTGTAGCTCGCCGGGGCGGTGAAGGTACTCCTCGAAAGTGGCGAGAGACTGCTCTGCCGCCTCGCCCATGGCACTAAGTTGGTAGAGTCGGCGTCGCCGGTAGAACTCCTCGATGGAGGCGGCTTCCGCATTATCCTGCGAGTCGTCCAGGTTGCCCCAGTCGCACAGCTGGCGTAGAGCTGTTTCGATCTCTTCACCAGCAAAGACACTCGCGTCGGACGCTGTAAGTGCTGCGTGAACCTCCGACGGCCGGAGCGCCAGTGTAAAGCGCGCGCGCTCTGCGACGAACACGCTGAGGATGGCGCGGTATAGCGGTGACTTGTCAGCATTCAGATGAACGAACACCGCGTAGTTTCCTGCGGGTGTATGGACAGGGTTTGTCTCCAACGTCATCGCGCTTTTGCCACCTATCGAAATGGGAATCCCTGTGGACTCCACGGCCTCTGGCAAAACCGTATCGCGCCTGACAGTGGAATTTCAATAGCAGGCTATTTGGATAGTCACAGCCCATGCCAGTATCGCGAAGCTCGGATTTCCAGATACTTCGGCCTCCTGAGGGCCGTCTTCACGGTTTACTGAACTATACTATTTAAGTAGTATACTATTGAAAGAGTATAGTTATCTCACCAATGAGCCATTTCGTCGACAGAGAACAAGAGCAGGAGGAGTTGCGCGGGCTGCTACAGCAGAAATCGCCGCAACTCGCTCTTTTATACGGCAGACGACGCTTGGGAAAGACTCATCTCCTTACTCACGTTCTACCTGCCGCTGAGACATTCTACTGGACTGCCGCTGCGACTACTTCGGCTCAAAACCGGGAGCAACTCGTACGCGACGTTGCCTCGTGGACAGGAGGAGTGCTCGACTCGAAGGATTATCCCACTTGGCGCACCATCTTCAGGTTGTTGCTGGAGCTGAACAGGGCGAAAGCAATTGTTCTGGACGAATTCCAATACCTTGGCGAAGACCCGAAGGAACTGGCCGGTGTCTGCTCCGAACTCAATGCAGCCTGGGAACAACGAAGGCCAGCGCGTGCGCTCGTTTTGGTGCTCGCGGGCTCATCGGTTCGGACTCTTGAAGCGCTCGACGAAGGTGGCGCACCGTTGCATGGACGCTTCGCGTGGAAGGCGGCGCTGCAGCCATTCAACTACTGGTACGCGGCCAAGATGGCGAACTTCCGATCAACCCGTGACCGTATCGGAGCCTATGGAATCTTCGGTGGGACACCCCGCTATCTAGATGCCCTTAGACCAACGCAATCCCTTGCGGATAATGCCGCGCGACTCATGCTCGCTCCGCGAGGCGAAGTCAGAGGGCTCGTCGAGACCGCGATCCTGCAGGAGCAAGGGCTGCGAGAGATCGCAAGATATCAGGCGATCATGCGTTCGATCGGCAACGGCTGTACCGAGGTCAACGAGATCGCGCAGCGCTCTGGACTTACTGTTGATACGCCTTTGCGTGACAAGATCGAGCGACTGATCGACCTTGGGTACGTTAGCAGAACACGCAATCTGGGCTCGAAATCCACTTCGCCGTACCGCTATCGCATATCTGATCCAGCGTTCGCTTTTTATTACGAATTCGTTAGTCACAATGAAGCTGCCCTCGAGCGTACCGATCCGGCGTACTTTTGGCGTCACGTGATCGAGCCGCGGATAGATACCTATCTCGGCCACATATTTGAGCGGGTTGCTGAGCAAGCATACGAATGGTTACAACCAACTCTGCAGTTACCGGTGGCACGGGAATGGGGCCGCTGGGAGGGAAAAGACCGACAAGGCCAGTCGCTGGAAGTTGATATCGCCGCGACACTGGCGGACGGGCGCGTACTGACTGGAGCCGTGAAATGGAATACCAAACCGCTCGAAGCCAGGTGGCACCTCCATCACCTCAACTCCCTCGAGCGACTCGCACAAGCTGGAGTGAAATGGGCCCATGCGGCACAGGCGGACGATTCGCCGCTTCTCTATCTGGCCTCTGGCGGGTTTACACGTGAGTTCATTGACGTGGCGCGAGCAAGTCGGAGCACTGTGTATCTCTGGAGTCTCACAGATGTTTTCAAGCCTCGTTCTGGCAAAGTCAGAAAGCAACGGTGAAGTGCGGCGCGCGGATGAGTTACAGCCGCGCTGACGACGCATTTGTGCTCTTCGTGCTACAAATTTGCCTTATATGTAGCACGAAGTTCACATCTTTGTTCCTGACCCCTCAATGCGTCTGCGCGGCCGCCGCCGCCAGCGGCGGCCCAGTGAACTCCGCTTCGATCGAGAAATCAATCAAGTCACCAACACCCATCGTCGTGCCCGGAGCAGGCACGCCATAGGCAATGCCAAAATCTGACCGCTTGAACGATCCGTGGGCGGAAAAACCAACCCGCGCCTGCGGATCCAGGCCAGGCCAGCCGGCATAACCGCCGTTATAAGTTGCCACGAGCACTGTTGGCCGCGTAACTCCATGCAGTGTGAGAGTCCCGGAAATCTCCATCGACTTCGCCCCGGTCATCCGGACCTTCTCGGACTTGAAGACGATCTGCGGAAACTTCGCAGTGTCGAGCATTTGCGGCCCCTTCACGACGTCAATGCAGAACTGCGGCGCGGCATCCATCTCGAATGAGGAAGCGTCGATGGTTGTCACCACGCTGGAGGCGGATAGATTACGAGGATCCAACTTCAATTCCGTATCGAAGCGGCTGAAGCGCGTGGTGTAGGTGGAGAACCCCAGGTGACTCGCGCGCAGAATCAGGCTGGCGTGGGATTTGTCGAGTTTGTACGCGCCAGCTGGAGGTGTTCCCACAGGCGCAGTCGCAGGTGGTGGCGCCGATTTTTCGGCCGCCTGCGACAATCCGCCATGCAGGCCCATCGTTGCAGCAATCAGCGCAGCGACGAGCACATGCAACCCGGCCAGTTTGGGGCGCTGGGCGCAAATACCGCTGCGTACGAGCGGCGTGTTGAAATGGACAGTCATCGGCGTCGTTCTCCTGTTAAGTCTGACCAGCTCTATTTCGGCCTGGTATCGGAACGACGAACGGGTTTTTCCGAGTTCGACATCGTTCCGCAATTTTTTATGCGCTTCGGGCGAAATGTCTCGTGACGGTTTCCGCGCTCATTTTGGCCGATCTCTTGGCCGATCTTTCCCATCCCCCAAAGAAAAAGGCCCGGGTTCTCACGAACACCGGGCCTTTCCCTCGAGTCGCACTGTTACTCGAGTCAGTCATCCATCAAAAAGCTCCGCAGCTGCTCACTGCGAGAAGGATGCCGCAGCTTGCGAAGCGCCTTGGCCTCTATCTGCCGAATCCGCTCCCGAGTCACATCAAACTGCTTACCCACCTCTTCCAGGGTGTGGTCGGTATTCATGTCAATACCGAACCGCATACGGAGGACCTTAGCCTCCCGCGGGGTGAGTTGCGCAAGTACCGAGTGAGTGGTCTCGCGCAGAGACTCCATCGTGGCCTGGTCGATCGGGGACGCCACGGAGGTGTCCTCGATGAAGTCGCCAAGGTGCGAATCCTCGTCGTCACCGATCGGAGTCTCCATCGAGATGGGCTCCTTGGCGATCTTGAGAACCTTGCGCACCTTGTCTTCGGGCATTTCCATCCGCACGGCCAGCTCTTCAGGGGTGGGCTCGCGGCCCATTTCCTGCAGCATCTGGCGGGAGATGCGATTCAACTTGTTGATCGTCTCGATCATGTGCACCGGGATACGGATGGTGCGGGCCTGGTCGGCGATCGAGCGCGTGATGGCCTGGCGAATCCACCACGTTGCGTACGTGGAGAATTTGTAACCGCGGCGGTATTCAAACTTGTCGACGGCCTTCATCAGGCCGATGTTGCCTTCCTGGATCAGGTCGAGGAACTGCAAACCGCGGTTGGTGTACTTCTTCGCGATGGAAATGACGAGGCGCAGGTTGGCCTCCACCATTTCCTTCTTGGCGCGACGGGCCTTGGCCTCGCCGATCGACACATCACGGTTCACTTCCTTGATGTCGTTGATCGTAAGGTGGTACTGAACTTCCAACTGCTCGAGCTTCTTCTGACGACGCTCGATCTCGTCTTTGAACTTCGCCAGCGGAGCCGAGTACTTCTTGCCGGCCTTGACGTGCTTCTGCAGCCAGCGGGGGCTCGTCTCATTCTTCGGGAATGAGGTGATGAAGTCCTTGCGGGGCATGCCGGCGTCGCGCACGGCGATGATCATGATTTCCTTCTCGAGCTGCCGAACCTCCGCGACATGCGTGCGCAGGTTCAGGATCAGCGCATCAAACATGCGCGGAGACAGCTTGAGCTCCATGAACTCGTCGGCGAGCTTCTTGCGCCCTTTGAGAGTTTTTGGCTCCTTGGCGCCCGCCTTCTTGATGGCATCGAGGTTGGCGGCATGGCCCTTGGCGATGGACAGGAAGCGGGCCGCGGCCTCTTCCGGATCCGGACCCGTGTCAACGGCTTCCTCTTCGGAGTTATCGCCGTCCTCGCCTTCTTCGGTCTCGTCGTCCGATTTTTCCTCAGCCTCCATCAACTCCATCTTCGTGGGGTTCTGGGGCTGGGCAATGACGTCGGGCGCGTTCGGGTCGATGAAGCCCACGATGACGTCGACCAGGCGAGCCTGGCCGGCCTTCACCGGCTCGTATGCCCTCAGAAGGAAGTCGTAAGTCGCGGGGTACATGGCCAGCGCGCTGCGGACGGCATCGAGGCCTTCCTCAATGCGCTTCGCAATGCGGATCTCGCCCTCGCGGGTCAGCAGCTCGACGGTGCCCATCTCACGCATGTACATGCGGACGGGGTCAGTCGTACGGCCGAGCTCGGCATCGAGAGCAGCCAGTGCCGCGGCAGCTTCCTCAATCGCCTCTTCGTCGGCAGGCTGGGAAGGCTCGGTCTGGAGCAACGACTCGGAATCCGGTGCCTTTTCGTACACCGGGATGCCCATGTCATTGATTGTATTGACGATATCTTCGATCTGCTCAGGATCGACGATCTCGGAGGGCAGGTGGTCATTTACCTGGGCATAGGTCAGGTAACCCTGTTCCTTGCCGCGGGCAATCAAAAGCTTGAGCTGAGACTGACGGTCTTCAGTGACGGCCTGAGTCCGGCGCTCGACGCCGAGAGCTGCCTTCCTATCCACAGGGGCCTTGGCGGCGCCACCGTTAGCTGCAGCAACTGGCTTAGGAGCAGCCTCAACGGCCACCACGGGGGCCGGTGCAGGAGGCGGCGGAGGAGTCGCGGCAACAACCACAGGCTCAGGTGCAGCAGCGGCGGCCTTCTTACCAGGAGCCGCGGCAGACTTGGCAGGACGATGATCCTTCTCTCGGGCAGGCGGGGTCGAGTGGGCGACGGATTTCTCCGCGGCCGCAGCTTTAACCGTCTTGGCTGCAGGGCGTTTCTTGGCAGCGGTGGTGGTCGAAGGCTTTTGCTTTGATGTCATAGTGTAGAAATGACGAAAGGAGACGATCCCCTATCTGCTGGCGCAACCCCAGCAACACAAGGGGGACTCATCGGGCAAAGCGCGCAATTGTATTTGACAGGAGTCCAAACGCCAAATTCCTTTGCTACCCGCCGCGCGCGGCACGGGCGCCTCGAATTGACGTAAGTCGTTGATACTCGGCCAGTTCTTCCGGACCGAGCCGACTCGTGAGACTTTTTTCCTCCAAGGCTTTCAGACGTCCCTCCACCACCCGGTGGGCCAGCTCGCCCAGCGCGCCGTGCAGCTCCGCGGCCGCATTGACTGCATCGGCCACGATCTGCTCGCGCTGAAGGAGTTTTTCCAGTGAATCCCCACCAGGCTTACCCGCCCAGCGCTCAATGACCTGCGCCGAGTTCTGGGCTGGATGCTCCCGCAGGTTGTCGATCAGGTCGCGCAATAACGGAATCCCAGGCTCCTCGCTGCCGTCCAAGGCTTCCCTTTCGAGCTGGCTGACTTCCTGTGCAATGACGGGGTAGCTCACCAACTGCAGCACCGCTTGCCTCACCAGACTGCCGCGACCCCCATGAACATTTCGGACGGGAACGCGTTTCTGTGGCGCAGCGGTGGGAGCAGCAACCATTCCCGGGTTGCCCGAGGCCCACAGCTCCTCGAGGCGCTGCGCTCCGATACCCACGACTTCTGCGATCCGCGCCAGCATGAGCTCTCGATAGACTCCTTCCGGAAGCTTGGCCCACAGGGGGCGTGCGTTTTCGGAAAAGCGGGCCCGTCCGTCGGCCGACGACAGGTCCGACATGGCCGAAAGCTCCCGGATCAAATACTCCGACAGCGGCAAGGTTGCATCCAACCTGTGCTCAAACGCTTCCGCTCCTTCCTCCCCGACGAGCGAGTCAGGATCGTGCCCGTCCGGTAAGAACAGAAATCGGATTTCCCGGCCCTGACGCGCCTCGGGCAACGCATGTTGGAGCGCTCGCCAGGCGGCTGCGCGCCCTGCACGGTCACCATCAAATGCAAACACAACCTCGCTCACCAGCCGGAAAATCCTTTTGAAGTGCTCAGGTGTTGTCGCAGTGCCCAGGGTCGCCACAGCAAAATTGATACCGTACTGATGCAATCGCACTGCATCCATGTAGCCTTCGACGACCAATAGACGTTTGAGGTTGGTGCGCGCGCGACGAGTTTCGTACAGCCCGTACAGCTCGCGTCCCTTGTGGAAGAGCACAGTCTCCGGCGAGTTGAGGTACTTCGGCTCGCCCTGGTCCAGGATGCGGCCCCCGAACGCGATGATCCGACCCCGGCTATCGCGTATGGGAAACATGATCCGGTCGCGGAAGCGGTCGTAGTGCCGGTCCCCATCTCGGATCTGACCCCGTTCGCGCTCGACGATGAGCCCGAGGTCGGCAAGCGCACGGCGCCCATCCTCAGTGCCACCGAAGCGTCGCAGGACGTCATTCCACGAGTTAGGTGCATAACCTATGCCAAACTTCTCTACTGTTTCGCTATCGAGGCCACGTTTCGCAACGTAGGCCTTGGCTCGCGCGTCTTTCGCGAGCGTCTCTATATAGAACCGCGATACGCGGTCCATTACGTCATACAACGGCTCATCAACTCGACGTTGACCGGCGGGAGCATTCCCACCCTCATGTGGGACCTCCAGTCCCAGACGAGTAGCCAGCTCTTCCACAGCCTCGGGGAAGGGCATGTGGTCGTGCTCCATCAGGAATCGGAGGACGGTTCCATGCGCGCCGCAGCCGAAGCAGTGATAGAACTGTTTTTCGGGGCTCACCCAGAAAGAGGCGGATTTCTCGTTGTGAAACGGACAGCACGCCTTGTATTCACGCCCCGCCTTCTTCAGGGTCACCCGCGAGCCGATCACCTCCACGATGTCCGCGCGGGCAATCAGCTCATCAATGAAGGTTTGGGGGATCAATCCCATCCAGGCGACCTACCAGCGTTTCACCGGCGCAGAATCAACACAGCCACAATCAACGCCAGAACCAGTGCTATCACGCCGCCCGAAAGAGCCAATCGCACCCTTTTGCGCTTGAAGACGGGCAGCTGCGCAGAACGCACATAGCATTCGTTCTGGCGGATAGTCAAAACACCTGCATCGGCGAGGGACTTCGCACAGTCCCGTTCATCGTCAGTGAGATCTCGCAGCGGCACCGGACCACCGTCCCGCGCCCGCAACTTACTCAGTAGACGCCGTTCGCGCTCGAGCGTTCGAACGACGGAAATGCAACTGAGAGCAATTAAGACGAGGCAGGCGACAGTGAGGAGGCCACGTCCGGGCAATTAATGGCCCATCGGCACGAGGAGGGTCCCGCTGCTGCGTACCATGCCGGCGCCCAATCGGGCGGACCTGGGTTCCAGCAGCGCTGCCACGAGTCTCAGCCGCTCAGTTTTTGCTTGATCCGGGCGCTGACGGCGCCCATGTCAGCACGCCCTTGAGCCTTCGCTTTGACGGCGGCCATGACCTTGCCCATGTCTTTAATGGAGGTGGCGCCCGTGGACGCAACTGCCTCGGCAATCAGCCCGTCGACTTCGGCGTCGGACATCTGCGTGGGGAGATAGGTCTGGAGAACAGTCATTTCGGCCTGTTCCTTGGCCACGAGATCGGCTCGCCCGCCGGCCTCGAACTGAGCGATGGATTCCTTGCGCTGCTTGACCATCTTCTCGATGACCGCCAGCACCTGGGCGTCATCGAGCTGAATCCGCTCATCGACTTCCCGCTGCTTGATGGCGGACAGGATGAGCCGGATCACTGCGAGCCGCTCTTTTTCGCCGGCCCGCATCGCATTCTTCATCTCTTCAGTGATGCGGTCCTTGAGAGCAGCCATGGCTGGGTTACCGCGAAGCCCGCATTCCGTCCCGGGAGATACGCTTCATGTGCCGCTTGATGGCGGCCGCTTTCTTGCGTTTCCGCTCCTGAGTCGGCTTCTCGTAGAATTCGCGCCGGCGCAATTCCGTGAGGATTCCGGCCTTTTCGCAGGCGCGCTTGAAACGCCTAAGGGCGGCATCGAAATACTCGTTCTCTCGAACTCGGACGCTCGGCATCGAAACCTCAGAAATTGGGGGTTGGGCAAAAGGGCGGGGGATTCTAATTGAGCCGAGAGGCAAAGGCAAAAACAGTGAGAATTCTGGCCCTGGAGTCCTCGTGCGACGAGAGCGCGGCGGCTGTTTTGGACTCCAAAGACGGCCTTTTGGCCCACGAACTGTTCAGCCAGGTGGAGCTCCACCGTATTTATGGGGGGGTAGTGCCGGAGCTGGCCTCCCGTGATCACGTCCATAAGCTGCTGCCTTTGGTCCGGAGCGCCATGGCTGCCGCGGGGACTGAACCGCGGGACCTGAACGGAGTCGCCTATACGGCCGGCCCGGGTCTTATCGGGGCGTTGCTGACGGGCGCGGCCCTGGCGCGCAGCCTTGCGTACGCCTGGGGAGTGCCAGCCGTCGCCGTCCACCACCTCGAAGGACATTTATTAGCGCCCCTGCTCGAGGATGACCCTCCGCCATTTCCCCATGTCGCACTTTTAGTATCGGGTGGCCACACGATGCTCATAGAAGTGCAGGGGATTGGCCGGTACCAGCGTCTGGGTGAGAGCCGTGACGACGCGGCTGGTGAGGCGTTCGACAAGACGGCGAAGCTGCTGGGCCTGCCGTACCCGGGTGGGCCAGAGCTTGCTCGGATTGCTGACGCGGCGAAGGGCGGTGCCTTCAACTTTCCCCGGCCTATGCTCGATCGTCCGGGACTGGAGTTCAGTTTCTCTGGGCTGAAGACCGCGGTGTTACATGCCGTGCGGGGGCAGCCTGCTATGACGGACGACTTGAAGTCCGATGTAGCGCACGCTGTCCAGGAGGCGATTGTTGAGACTCTCGTGGCGAAGTCTCTAAGAGCCTTAGAACAGACCGGGTTGGATGACTTGGTCGTATCGGGAGGCGTGAGTGCTAATCGAAAGCTGCGAGCGAGGCTCGCGGATGTCGTGAGCAAGCGGGGCGGTCGCGTGTACTATCCTCGCATCGAGTTTTGCACCGATAATGCTGCGATGATCGCGGTCGCCGGTCTTGCCCGGCTGACAGCGGGGCAACACGACGGTCTCGCCATCAAAGCGCGCGCACAATGGCCGTTGGAGTCTCTACCTCAGCTATGACCAAGCCTGACATCATTTTCCTCCGGGGCCTCGAAGTCGAATGCATCATCGGCTTTATCGACTGGGAACGGCGGGTCAAACAGACGGTTGTGATCGACCTGGAGCTGCCGGTTGACTGTCGCGCTGCTTCTATCCGCGACGAAGTTGAGGACACACTCGACTATAAGAAAGTCGCAAAGCGTGTGATCGCATTCGTCGAGGCGTCCGAGTTCAAGTTGGTTGAGACGTTGGCTGATCGGCTCGCCATGACGTTGCTCGAAGAGTTCGGGATTGAGTGGGTTCGGTTGTCTATCAACAAGCCTGGCGCGATTCGTGGGTCCCGCGACGTTGGCGTGTCCATTGAGCGCGCGCGTGCAGATCTTCCACGGTAGCGGCCCATGTCCCACGTGTATGTCGCCATTGGGAGTAATGTTGATCCCGACTCGAACATCTCCAAGGCTGCCAGGGAATTGGCCCGTTTGTTTCCAGGCGCGCGATTCTCTTCCTGGTATCGCAATCGGGCCGTCGGATTTGAAGGTGATGACTTTATAAACGGGGTCGTTGGCTTCGAGACCGACCTGACTCTAAGGGAGGTGGTTGAACGTCTGCACTCCGTCGAATCACTCTGCGGCCGTCCTCGCAATGCACCTAGGTGGGCTCCGCGCAGTATGGACCTCGATGTGCTGTTGTACGACAACGTGGTGTGTTCCGAGCCGACGATGACTCTGCCCCGGCCGGACTTGCTGAAACGTCCCTACATGTTGGGGCCGTTGGCGGAGATTGCTCCGCAAGTTGTGCATCCGACGGCTGGACTGACGATCGGTGAGCTGTGGCAGCGCTTTGATCGCGATGCCCACCCGATGGAACGGATTCCTTCGGAGAAGCTTACCAGCCCGCGGAGCTCCGACCGCCATCCACCGCCAAAATCTGACCCGTGACGTACGGCGCTTCGGTTGCGAAGAAGAGAACTGCGCGCGCTACATCGTCAGGTGATCCTCCGCGCTTCAACGCCGTGCGATCAATGATCTTCGCTTGCAGTTCTTTGTCCATGCCATCTTCCGGCCACATGACAGGCCCTGGCGCTATTGCGTTGACCCGGATGCTGGGTCCCAACTCTCGGGCCAGCGATTTTGTGAGCATGATGACGCCAGCTTTTGCCAGGCTGTACACCGTATGACGGGCAAGTGGCTGTTGGCCGTGGATGTCAGCGATGTTGACGATCAGCCCGTTGCTTATTCGGAGCGCGGACGAGGCTGCCTGCGAAAGGAACAACGGCGCCTTGAGATTGGTCCCCATCAAATCGTGCCAATCGATCTCGGTGATGTCGCCTACCGGTGTCGGATAAAAGGTCGACGCGTTGTTGACGAGGATGTCCAGCGAGCCGAAGGTGCTCGTCGCAATCTCCGGCAGCGCCTGCAACTGACCGACATCCAGCAGGTCCGCCTCGACAATCACCACGGAATTGGGCCGTTGCTCGTTCAACTCTTTGGAGATGGCTTCCGCAGCTTCCGCGGAGCTTCGGTAGTGAAGAACGATGTTCGCGCCCGCAGCATGCAATTTGCGGGCGATAGCGGCGCCCACTCTGCGCGCTGCTCCCGTGATAAGCGCGGCTTTGCCGTTCAGTGCGGCGGGTCGGTCTGGATTGATAGCCATTGAGCGTGATTATGACTGCATCTTCGTCGCACTCAATGCTTCCCGCGCTGTCCCCTGATGAGGAACGGCATTCACGTGCCGCTGCGGAGTTAATTCGCGAGCGGATTACCGCGGCAGGCGGGTGGATATCCTTCGCGGATTTCATGGAGATGGCCCTGTATGCACCCGGATTGGGCTATTACAGTGCGGGTGCTGTAAAGCTGGGTGCCAGCGGCGATTTCGTTACGGCCCCGGAGGTTTCTGACCTGTTCAGCCGGTGCGTTGCTCGGCAGTGCGCTGATGTGCTCGCTGCTACCGGCGGGGATATTCTGGAGCTGGGTGCGGGAACGGGGCGGATGGCCGCGTGTGTTTTGCGTTCGCTGGCCGAGATCGGTGTCCTTCCAGACAAATATGCAATCCTCGAAGTGAGCGCGGATTTAGCGGATCGGCAGCGCGCTCGTTTAGGGGAACTGCCCAAGGAACTGCGCGACCGCGTTATTTGGCTCGATAGATTGCCGGCTGCACCTATGCGAGGGATCGTGCTCGCGAACGAGGTGCTGGATGCGTTACCCGTTCAGCGGTTTTTTGTTCGTGCGGGTCACGCAAGAGAGTTGGGAGTTGCGCTCGTAGGCGATGGCTTTGCTTGGCAGGAGTCATCATCGGAGATCTCTGATATTCCTGCTGAGGATCTGCCCGACGGGTATATCTCAGAAGTCTGTTCTCGCGTTGACCCGTGGATAGCGGGTGTTAGCCAATGCGTCTCACAGGGCGCGCTTCTTTTATTTGACTATGGACTCCCGCGTGCTCACTACTATCACCCTCAACGCGCTGACGGTACGTTGCGTTGCTATTTCAAACAGCGCGCTCATGACAACCCGTTCATCAATATTGGCGTTCAGGACATAACTGCCTGGGTGGATTTCACGCGCGTGGCTGACGCAGGCCTCGCCGCAGGGTTGGAAATTGCGGGATTCGTGACACAGGCGGCGTTCCTGCTCGGCACCGGCATTGAGGCCATGACGATGGAAGTTGATGATGTTGCGCTGCGTGCCCGCCTTGCTGGCGAAGCTCGGCGGTTGCTCATGCCAGGAGAGATGGGCGAATCCTTCAAGGTAATGGCATTATGCCGAGACCTAGATGTGCCCCTTCGCGGGTTTGCATACCAGGATCTTCGACGCTCACTGTCGGCCGGGTGACGGAAAGCCCGGCTGTTTCCGTCATACAGGGTATGGAAATCCGAACAGCCAGGAGGCTGGCGCATGACTGTTCTTGGTCCAAGGCTGGCAACTCGCTCAGCCACATTGGAAATCGGAACGCACGGGGCGGTGACCATCTCGATTCGCAATTTCACCTGTGATCCCGAAGGTCAGATCGGTGCAGACATCAGCTATCGGGGCCATAGGGACGACATCGTCCGCATGCGTTGCATCAGCGCCGACCTGTTGGATCGGACTCCATACGACCAGGTGGTGGAGTCCGAATTCGGCTTGATGGTGATCTCCAGCAGGGCGGCCAAAAACCATCGGGGTTTCATCGACGTTTCGTATTGCATCGACAACCTCGCAATCACTGGGCCGCTCCTTCCCGGTGTTGTTGCTCTCTTTCCGGACGGCATCCCGAAGTTGGCGATCGAGACACTCAGCTCGGAGGAAGTCAGAGGCTTCTTTGACGCCTCTGACGGTGGTCTGCACGCCGCGTTTGAACTGCAATCTCGCTATCCGGGCTTGAAAGTGACTGTCAGATACTTCGATGGCGAAATGCATCTGGGGTGGGACGGTAGCCCTGCTTACAAAGGTTGGTGCGTCGAGTTTGGGGCGTCGGATCCTGCGCTACTCGTCAAGTACAGCCTCGCGGAGTCGAAAGACTTCGTTGACCGGCGCCGACGTCGAGATGAATTCGGACACGACCGACATGTCAGCGGGCCGTTTGATGGCAGTGGTCTGTACAAGGTGAGCGTGCATATTCCGGATGCCATACCGCTGGGACATTGGAGCGAGAAGCGGATTCATTCGAAGTGCCAACAGCGGTTCATTGCAAGACTGTTGAGAAGGGCTTTTGCGCTGCCGCGGCGGCGCAGAGGCAATAAGACCTAACAAACAAAGCTCGGTTGTTGGCTTGCCTGTTTGAGCAGCGTTGAGCTGATCGATGCAGTCGTGTGCTTCCCGAAACATACAGTCACGACTCACGGAAGCCTATGGATAGGCTGTTTGCCTCTGTTAACGTCTGCGTACAGTGGTGAAAAATAGGTTTGCTGAGGACGATATTGCCTGGAGCAATATCTCCCTATGGCAGTACGACGTAACAAAGAACCTCCCGTCCCGATGCCTAAGAAGCTGCCGCGCGATGCGTGGCTGGTCGTGGAGGATGAGAAGGGCAGGTTGCTTCGTGTCGAGCTTCTACGGCCCGGCACGGATTTGCCCAAGCGTCTAGCAGAGGCAGCAGCCGAATACACTGCTCAGGGATGGATGGGGCAGCCGTCGCCTGGCCGGTGGACATTCGTCGTCCGCCGGGGTACGCGAAGCCTGGTGGTCGGAATTCGTGGGGCGCGTCCCAGCGAGCTCGACCCGTAACTGCTTCAATTCGGGCCGCTTTCGATCGGTTCCGGGTACCATACCGGCGCCTCAACCCCAGCGAGACGAACCAGCGTGTCCGATACCCTGAGCACCATTGTCCTCGGCATCGTCGAGGGCATCACCGAGTTCCTGCCCATCTCGAGCACAGGGCACCTCCTCATTGCCGAGCAGTTTCTGGGCGCACGTTCAGATCTCTTCAACGTGGCCATTCAGGCTGGCGCGATCCTGGCGATTGTCCTGATTTACCAGCGTCGTCTGACGGAGCTGTTGCTGAATACACGTCAGCCGCAGAACCGCGACTACCTCATGAAGCTCACGGTGTCGGTACTCATCACCCTGGTCCTGGGGTTCGTCGCCACCCGATTGGGATTCAAGTTGCCGGTGACGGTGTTTCCAATCGCGATTGCGACGCTCGTGGGCGGCGTCGCCATTCTCGTTATCGAGCAGTACGTTGCCGGCAAGCCAAAGTCGGACAACCTCACCTGGTCAGTGGCCATCTGGGTTGCTATTGGGCAGATCGCCGCCGGAGTGCTCCCCGGGACTTCGCGCTCAGCGGCGACCATCTTCGCGGCCATGCTTGCGGGCATGACATTGCGGCCTGCGGCTACAGAGTTCGCGTTCATTGTCGGCATCCCAACGATGTTCGCCGCGACGGCCTACGAGCTCTTGAAGGCTCGTCATGATCTGGGAGACGCTGACTGGTCACAGCTCGGACTGGGTTTTGTCATCTCCGGGGTGGTGGCATTCATTGTGGTGAAGTGGCTGCTGCGTTACGTGCAGAGCCATCGGTTCACGGTGTTTGCGTGGTATCGCATCGTGTTGGGGATTGCGCTCCTTTTGATGTTGCACCAGGGCGTCGTCCACTAACGACCGCTTGCTGGTGCTTGCCCGCCGGCGCTTCTGGCAGGCCTCGCGCTATCCGGCTGCTAACTGGCCTGCGAATTCTTTTCGGACCGCGGTGATCGCCTCCAGTCGCCGGATTCGGATCTTCTCGCCGATTTCGGCGCCTTTGAGGCCTGTTCTTTCTTCAGCAGTCAACTGAACTGCCGCGGCGGCGTCTCGGACGCGCTGGAGATAGGCCACTTGTGGGTACGGCCTGTCTTCCAATCCAGTGCGTCCACGGGCGTCTGATTCGCATACGAGCAGCATCTCGCTGAACCGCTCGGGCCGGCGGAACGCATCGGTTGCTTCAAAGAGCTTCAGCATCGTTTCGGGCCGAAGCTCTGGAGCTTTGTGTACCAGCTGATGATGGCGGGAGCACAACACAGCAAGGTCTCTAAAGCCGTTTGGAACGCGAAGCCTTTCCGATAGCGCTTCAACGAGTGGCACGCCCGCTTCCTCGTGTCCCCGATGGCTTGGCAGGATGTCTTCCGGTGTAAGCGCCTTGCCCAAATCGTGTGTCAGCACGCCGAAGCGCACTGAGGCTGGCGCACCGACCTTCGCTGCATATCGAAGTGCCAGCATCACGTGGATGCCAGTGTCTACCTCGGGGTGCCACTTTGCGGGTTGAGGCACGCCGAAGAGCGCGTCGATCTCGGGAAAGATCACCCTTAGCGCGCCGCAGTCTCTCAGTGTTTGAAAGAAGACGTCGGGCCGCTGCTCGCCGAGCGCCCGCTCGGTTTCCTGCCACACACGCTCCGGGACGAGCGCGTCGACTTCGCCGGAAGCAACCATCTGCTTCATCAGCGCCAAGGTCTCCGGCGCGACTGTGAATCCCAGATCAGCAAATCGGGCTGCGAAGCGCGCCAGCCGAAGGATCCGCACCGGGTCCTCAACAAACGCTTCGGACACGTGCCGCAGAATTCTCGCTTGGATATCGCGCTGGCCGCCGTACGGATCAACCAGCTCGCCCGATGGCTTCTCCGCTATCGCATTAATGGTGAGGTCCCGACGTTTGAGGTCATCCTCGAGCGTTACGTCCGGCGAAAATTGGGTGGTGAATCCGCGATAGCCCGGAGCGACCTTGCGCTCCAAGCGAGCCAGGGCGTGTTCTTCTTTCGTTTCCGGGTGCAGAAACACCGGAAACTCCTTGCCCACCGAGATGTATCCGAGCTTCTCGAGCTCCTCAGGGCGCGCGCCCACCACCACCCAGTCCCGCTCATGAACCGGCAAGCCGAGCAGCTTGTCCCGAACCGCGCCCCCAACCAAGTAAACTTCCATATGCACATGTTAACGCACCTCAAGGTTCTACTCGTTGCGAGCTTGGCGTTGGCGCTTTCCGGCTGCGGCACGATGTATCTCGCCCAGGCCGCGGGTGGCCAGATGGGCGTTCTGAAAGCCCGGCGTCCCATAGATAAAGTTGTGGCTGACCCTGCCACCCCTGCGCCCTTAAAGGCGCGCCTCATGGACGTGCGCGACGCCCGCAACTTCGCAGTCACAGAGCTGCACCTGCCGGACAACCGGAGTTACCGCACCTACGCGGACGTCAAACGCCCTTTTGTGGTCTGGAATGTGGTCGCCACACCGGAGTTCTCTGTCGAACCCAAACACTGGTGCTTTCCAATCGCCGGGTGCGTGGCCTATCGCGGGTATTTCAAAGAGAAGAACGCGCGGAAGTTCGCGGCTGGGTTGGCTTCGAAGGGTTTCGATGTGACTGTTGGTGGCGTGCCCGCCTACTCAACCTTGGGTAAGTTCGCTGATCCCGTCCTGAGCACGATGATGCGTTATGGCGATAGCGAGTTGGTTGCCATCATCTTTCACGAGCTGGCTCACCAACTCCTGTACGTCAAGAACGATTCAGAGTTCAACGAGGCGTTTGCCACCACAGTGGAGGATGAGGGTCTGCAACGTTGGTTGAAGGCGCAGGGACATCCTGATCTGATGAAAGAGTTCCTGCAGGAGAACGCTGACGAGAATGCGTTCATCGACCTGTTTGCCCGAGGGCGTGAGCGGCTGAAGAAGCTCTACGCCTCCGGCCTTTCGCCCGACGAGCTGCGGCCGCAAAAGGCTGCGATTTTCGCGGAGCTAACCGACGAAGCGCGTGCGCTTCAGCGCACGCAGGGGCATCAATATTACGAGTCGTGGTTGAAAGAAGGTCTCAACAATGCCCATCTGGCTTCTGTTGCGACTTACTACCAGTGCGTTCCAGGCTTTCAGCGTCTGTTGGCAGAGCAGGGTGGGGACTTGGTGCGCTTTTACGCGGCGGCCAGGGAGTTGTCGAAAGTCCCACGTGCTGAGCGTCACGCGCGGTTGTGCCGAGGGGACGAGGCGCCTGACAGAAACTAAGCTGCGCACGCAGGGTCGGGCATCATTCTCAGCAAGGCATTTGCTCTGGCTCTTTGAATTCGCGCCGATTCTCGGCGGTTTGCATTTATCAGGACGCTCAGCCCGAAGTGATGGCGCACTATGTGCTCCAGGGCGCCCCGAAGCTGCCAGCTGATCGGTTCGAGTGACGCCGGAAGAGAATTACGCGGCAGCTCCGAAAGCTCAACGTATTCACCGAGATGGTGTGCCAAGTGCTTGCCGTCAGCTTTGGCGAGCGACCATCCATCGGGCCCGCTCAATCTTCTGCACCCTGCAATGAGGATGTTTACGTTTCTGTAGATCGCCTCGAAGTACGGGTCGTGGCGCTGTACTTTTCCTTCGATCATCAGACGGATCAGGTTGTCGCGTACGGCGAATAGACGGTACATCGAAGGTGGGTCGGCATGAATGGCCCGAAAGAGCAGCGCCTCAATCAGAAGTCCGGCCATGAAGATTGCAAACCCAATTGAGAAACAGAGCGAATACATAGTGACTCGTCATTTTAGGTTGGTGAGACCAACTACGCCTCCGACTGTTGTCCGAGATTTTGAAGAGTTACGGAACCCGACTCCATCAAGGGTGCTTTGCAAATCGGCATCGAGACCGGCAGAGTCGTCGGAAGCTTGGGGTTCGCAGTACATCAACGGTTTGGAGCGCTCTATGAAGATGTGGGTAGGGGTGGGGCTGCTAGTCGGTCTTTCCGGGATGGTTCAGGCGGATGAGCATGCCTATCCGATTCCGTCTGCCGTCATTGCCGATCCGGTGCCGGATCCAGCCAACCCTCCGCATTCCGCTCAGGTACTGATCCCCAGCCATGGGGTGGGAATGAATGGCTTGTTCTACCTGGCGGGCGGCGCCGGCCCTCATCCAACGATCGTGCTGTTGCACGGATTCCCTGGTAACGAGCAGAACCTGGATCTGGCGCAGGCGATCCGCCGTGCCGGTTGGAACGTGCTTACGATGCACTACCGCGGGTCATGGGGAAGCCCTGGGACCTTCTCTATCGCACACGTACTCGAAGACGTGGATGCCGCGGTGGCGTTCGTGCGCCAGCCCGACATCGCTGCCAAATACGGAATAGATACGCATCGGATCGTTCTGGGCGGCCACAGCATGGGCGGTTTCGCGACTGCCGCGCACTCCCGTGGTGATGACCACCTTCTCGGTGCCGTCCTCCTCGACGCCTGGAATGCGGGCGCGACCGGTGAACAATTCAGCAAGGAGAGCCCGGCCGACCTGCAGAAACATGCCCCCAATCGGTTTGATGACCTGGGCAACTCGCTGCAGGGCGCCACGCCGATCAGTATCGCCAACGAAGTGGTGGCGCATCGCGTTGATTGGAACTACCTGTCCTGGGCGAAAAGCCTGACGCACTGTCCGCTGCTGGTGATTGGCGCGTCAAAAGCTGGTGGGGAGCAGAACAGGAAGCTAGCCGAGGCCGTGACCGCAGCCGGAGGCAAGGTCACCGGGATCACTATAGAAAGTGACCATAGCTTTCAGGATCACCGCATAGCCCTCGCCGGAATCGTCGTCGACTGGTTGAATAAACTGCCCAAAAACTGAGCCAAAAATTCCGACGCTTGTCGGCTGCGAACCCGAAAAAAGCTCGTTAGTATCCGTACCGCGATGGCGGAAACATGTCGTCACGGAGAGCCAACGTGGATTGCACATACGCGGATATTCTCGAAGAGATGTCCAACAACCCGGAAGAGTTTCTCGACCTGGTTCTTCGGGTTGACATCATCCTGACGATGGAAGATTACTTCCGTGAGCGAAACATCTCTCGTCAGGAGATCGGCGAGATCCTCGAGCTCTCTCCAGAGTGGGTCCACGAGCTCATGGAGCTCAACATCGATATGTTTTCGACAGAGGAGCTGAAGGAGTTCCTGGCTAAGGCGGGGATCCCTTTTACTTCCCTGCTGGACCAGGTTCGCTTCAGCTGATCGGTTCGTAGTCCAAACAGTTTGGCCGCCGAACCCAATACGGTTTCGGCGAGCAGCCCGTTGCGCTGCGATAGCTAACATGCCCCGGCCAAGGGTTGGTCGCAGTTATTGCGCGCTCAACCTCTCTTTCGCCTACCACGCGATCGTTGCAAACGTATGTCGATTTCCTAACGGAGATTTATATCCGGTTCGTCTTCCAGAATAAGAGCGTGCAAATTCAATCACTGACAGTCGTTAGTTGAGCGATTTTGCGCGATTAGACGCTGCCGTAGGGGAGAGGACTGTTGTTGACTACACAAAGCGAGACTGTCGCGCCGTGGCTCGTTGGGCAGTCAGCTGAAAGTCCTTCTCCCGACACTGCAGGCGCCGAGAAGGATCTCGGTCAGTTTCTTCGCGAAAACAACAATGCGCTGGTGAGTTACGTTTACTCATGGGTCCGGTCCCGTCCGGACGCGCTGGACATTGTTCAGGAAGCCTACTGTCGGATCTTTCGACTGGGCGATCTTCAGCAGGTGAATCATCTGCGCGGTTATCTCTTCAAGACAGCCAAAAACATCGCGACAGACTGGGTGCGACAACGGATCGTGCGTGAAGCATACGTCCAGGATGAGCCGCTTCGCGGCAACAAAGAAGCGGCGTCGCCCGAGGATATCTGGCTAGCCAGAGAGGAGCTGGAGGCCTTGGAAAAAAACGTAGAAGACCTGCCACCCAAGTGCAGATATGCACTCATCATGGTGAGGCTGGAGGGGGCGAGTTACGAGGAAGTCGCCGAGAAGCTGGGGATCAAGACCCACAGCGCCAGGCGTCTCGTCGAACGAGCGATGGAGTATCTCCTCGAAAAGAAGGTCTCGGGAAAGGCCGCCAGGAAAGCGAAGCAACGAAATTCGGACGAAGTGGCGGATTCCGAAGAGGACACATCGCCAGCCGCTGCCCCTTAACTGCGCAAGTTACGTTGGGGCGTGACATTCGTGTGACTTCTGCTCACAATCCCGCCGAATGGATAGCTTTTGTGCAAAGCGGCAATTCTTAGGGGTGCCGCGCATCAAACGGGCTTCGATTCTCGCGGCGTGTCTTGTCGCCATCTCCTTCAGTTCAGTTTCCCGCGGTGATGACGCCATCACGCCGGCGCAGGCGCGGAAGGCGTGGAAAGACGGACACCTCGAATATCTGCGCGTTCCGCTGAAGATCGTCATCCCCAGCGTCAATGTTCACAGTAAGAAACCGATCGTTCTGGCTGACGACACCGTGGGCAATCTGCTGTTCAGTGGGACCGTCTTCGAGGACCAGATAACAGATTGGCTCCGCGCGCTAACGATCGCGCTCCCGATCGTTGTGATCGAGAGCGACGACCGAATCGTTATCAGCATGCGTAAGAGCGTCGATCAGAGCGGCGTTCCCTCCCGATAGGAGTTAGCGACCCGCCGTCTTGTGTTTGGTTTGAGCGAGCCACTCCGATATGGATCGTTCAGGATCGTAGCCGTCGCTGTCCAGCTCCTGTTGGGTTGGTGGAGCGACACCGTTCAGGTGCCGCAGTCTTTCCCACAGCTGTTCGGCCTCCTGGAACGCAGCTTGATGGGCTTTATCGGCTGACCACCGCGCCCACTCCGCGGATTCGTCGGGCGCCAAGGCAGTCGGACCCCTGATCCGAAAGCGATGAAACCAACGCACAGCCTCGGGTATGGCGGTATTAGCGTGCTTCCTGCTCATCCGATCCTCCCGAAGGTGCGTCTACAGGCTTCTACTTGTAGTACTGGAAGACGAGTGATACAGCCAGAATGCGACTTTTTAGCGCTCGTATGCCGCAGAATCAGAACGTGAGTGTTGAAAGTTGTTTCTATGGACCATCGCCACTTCCGGGCGATACCATCGCCCATCCGACGCGGCGGTCGACTGAAGATAAGAAAAAGAATTGGCTGCTTCGGCGATGGGGCCAACAACTGGTTAGGACTCCAAAGATTGAGCGGCCCTCATCGAGGAGCGGGTGATGAATCGCATCGTTGAAATTCGCAATCTGAGTAAGGACTACAGGTGTGGTCCGAATCGGGTCGAGGTGCTGCGCGGCGTCAATCTCGACATTGGCAAAGGTGAATTCGTTGCCTTGATGGGGCCGTCCGGATCCGGAAAGAGTAGTCTTCTCAATCTCATTGCCGGGCTCGATGTGCCCACCGAGGGGGACATCGAGATATCCGGGTCGCGTATTGATCAATTGGGCGAAGACGCATTGGCGCGGTGGCGCTCGTGCAACGTGGGCTTCGTGTTCCAGTTCTACAACCTGCTGCCCATGTTGACCGCCGGGAAGAATGTTGAAATCCCGTTGCTCCTGACCAGGCTCACGGGAGCTCAACGAAAAGAACATGCGGGTTTGGCGCTGAGTCTCGTCGGGTTGAGCGACCGAATCCATCACAAGCCCGCTGAGCTCTCTGGTGGAGAACAACAAAGAGTGTCAATCGCCCGAGCGATCGTTGCTGATCCACCTCTGCTCGTATGCGACGAACCTACCGGGGATCTGGATCGAAAGTCCGCAACGGAAGTCCTGTTGCTCCTGCAGCGGCTCAACCATGATCAGGGCAAGACCATTGTCATGGTGACACACGATCCGAAAGCGGCTGCCTATGCCGACAGACTCCTGTACCTGGATAAAGGAACTCTGGTTGAGTCCGCTGAGGCGGTCTTGTGAAATATCTTTGCCTGATCTGGGCATCAATGTTTCGACGTCGGGTACGTACTATTTTCACGCTGCTATCCATCGTGGCAGCCTTTCTATTGTTTGGACTGTTGGATTCAGTGCGGGTTACGTTTGCTGAGGCTGGTCAAAGCGTGCACGGCGTTGATCGTTTATACACCACACCGAAGGTTGGCGGTTTGCATCTGCCGGTGAGCCTGGATTCGGCAATTCGGAATTTACCTGGAGTCAACAAGACGACCTTCGGCAGTTCCCTGCCCGCGACCTATCAGGACTCCGGCAACTTCGTTCCGATTGAAGCGCAAGCAGATTCTGTCTTCGAGTTATATCCGGAAGTCTCAATTTCGGAAACGCAACTTCAGGGCTACCAGAACACACGCACCGGGGCGCTCGTGCGTGCGGATTTTGCGCGGAAGTACCGTTGGAAAGTGGGGGACAAGATTCCATTTGAGACGCACGTTGCTCAGAAGAATGGTTCGACCACATGGGCATTCGATGTCGTCGGCATCTACGACCTGCCAGAGCCGAAGGATGTCATGCCTCCAGTCCTGGTTCACTGGACCTATCTGGACGAAGCCCGCGCATCAGACAAGGGCACCGTCGAATGGTACAACGCGACCGTAATCGTCCCAGATCAGGCTGACTCGGTAGCGCACGCGATTGACGCGCTTTCAGCCAATTCCTCGCACGAGACTCAGACCCAAAGCGAGAATGCCTTCTTTTCAAACCTCGTCAGGCAATTTGCCGATATTGGACTGATCGTCGGTGCAATCATGGGCGCGGTTTTCTTCACTCTCGTGCTGCTGACCGGCAATACGATGGCTCAGGCCGTGCGTGAGCGCGTTGCGGAAATGGCAGTCCTCAAGACAATCGGTTTTACGAGCCGCGAGGTGCTGAGTCTCATATTGAGTGAATCTGTTCTCCTTCTCCTGGTCGGAAGCTCTGTAGGGCTCATTCTTGCCGAGGTGTCCGTTGTCGCTTTGCGTGTTGCGTTGAACGATATATTGCCCATGCCCGTGGTCACTGGCGATATTTGGACACGCGGAATTGCGCTTGCCGTCGTGATCGGGCTTGCCGTAGGCGCAATGCCGGCAAGGCGCGGTCTGCGGCTGCGAGTCGTGGATGCCTTGCGCGGACGTTGAGTTGAGCAGGGCTTCTCCCCTTAATGAACGCATCTAACAACATTCGCTTCGCCAGCGTGATGATTGTCGCCGTCGCGGTCCCCATCGTCGCGCTCTTTACTATGCCGGCATGGTTGCTCCTCATTGGCGCTGTCTCAGGAGCCGTTGCGATGATGACGACGCGGGCGGGACGGCAGGCCTGGTCACTCGCCTGGATGGGGATTGAAACGATACCGCAGAGACTCGGCGCGGCTGCCGTTGTGGTTGTGGGTATCGCGGGCGTCGTGGCGGTGCTCGTCGCTCTATTGGCGATGGGCGCTGGTTTTGAAGCTACTTTCAGACAAACCGGCACGGACGATACCGTCATCATCCTGTCTTCGGGAGCTCAATCCGAGTCCGGCTCTGTGATTGGGCTGGAAACGGCTGCCTTGGTAACCCAGGCTCCGCAGGTGTCGAAAGATTCGCGAGGGTATCGAATCTCATCCGCGGAAATACTCGTTGCAGCTCCATTGCGCAAGAAAGGTAGCGGGCTGCCTGCCATCGTGGCGATTCGGGGAATCGGAGAGTCTGCCTGGGAGCTGCGTCCCCGAGTCAGAATCGTCACGGGTCGGAAATTCAAGCCCGGCGTAAATGAAGTCGTTGTAGGTCGCGGCGTACAAAGTCAATTTACGGACGTCGATCTCAACTCAAAGCTCACTCTCAACGGCCAGTCCTGGGCCGTTGTGGGCGTTTTCGACTCAGGCGATGCCTTTAATTCTGAAATATGGACCGACGTGGATGTTGTCGCGTCGGCATTCCACCGGGGTGGCAGCATCACATCGATTACGCAGCGATTGACCTCGGCCGATGCGATGGGTGCCTTTGAGGCCTCGATTGCAAGAGACCCCAGGCTCAAAGTGGTTACGCAAACGACCCGGCGTTATTACAACCGGCAATCACAGTCCCTGGCTCGCATTACCCGGATCCTGGGTGCCACCATTGGCACGATCATGGCCATCGGTGCGCTCTTTGGTGCGCTAAACACCATGTACGCCACCGTTGCAACACGTTGGCGTGAGCTTGCAACTCTGCGCGCATTGGGCTTCTGCCGTATGCCCGTCATTGTTGCGGTGCTGGTCGAGTCGATGTTTCTGGCCGTATCGGGTGGGCTGATCGGCGCTGCTTTTGCCTGGCTGCTATTTGATGGTTTCACGGCGTCGACCCTCGGATTGAATGGTCAGGTCATGTTTGAATTCAGCGTCTCGCCAGCGTTGCTCTGGAATGGGTTGCAGTGGGCCCTGGCTATTGGATTTGTCGGCGGACTGTTTCCTGCTGTCCGAGCGGCGCGTGCGCCGATCGCCGTCGGTCTACGCGATGCGTAAAATAAGGAGTACAAATTATCTATGGCGATGGTCCAAACTGACTTGACCGTGGCGTGAGTAATGCAACGATCGATATTGGCGGCGCAACTATAGGAAAACTCTCTCGAGTCCGTCTTAAAACTTTAGGCTCCGACGAATTCGCCGGCAGATGTTTGCTGCCGTTACATTTCATAACCTTCTTGTGGGAGAGATCTTGCCTTCCCTGACAGAACGAAGACCCCGTCCTCGAATTGGCGTTCTCCCGACCGGCCATCGAATCTATTGGGATCAGTTCCCTCAGCTCAAGAAAATGGGCGATGCAATGTATTCCGCTCTTCGGCGGCATCTATCTGACATTGGGGATGTGGTCGCGCCGGATCTGGTGGACACGCCTGAGAAGGCGAGGGCCGCCGTCGATTTCTTCAGTGCGAACGAAATCGACATTCTTCTGATCTTTCCGTTTGGATACACCACTGGGATGTGCATCGCTCCAGTGGCACGTTCGATTTCCGTCCCTATCCGGGTCGTCAACGCGCACGAAGATAGCTCCTATGACTATCGATCGGCGGATACGGCAATCTACCTTCACCACGAAGGGGTGTGTTGTATTCCCGAGTACGCGGGTACGCTCGTCGAGCTCGGGAAGAAGTTCAAGGTCTGCACCGGTCACTTCAAGGATTCCCGATTCTGGTCCGAGATTCGATCTGACTGTCTCGGCGCTGCCGCCGCACGGGTATTCAAGTCGCTCAATTTTGGTGTGATCGGAAAATCCTACGATGGCATGACAGACATGCCTATCGACGAGCATCGCCTCCTGAAGGCGACCGGGAGGCTCCTGGATCGACCCGAAGTCGAGGAAATCGAGAATGCCTTTGCCCGGGTCGGCTCGAAGCAGATTGAAGACATGTTCGAGCAGTTCCGAAGCATGTATGACGTCGATGAGACTGTAACCAACGAACACCTGCGGACTTCCGCGCAGATTGCAGTCGCGTTCGATGAGGTGATCACGAAGCGCGACATCAGCGCGTTCGGTTACTACTGGTGGGGAGAGAAGGAGATAGTCACACAACTGCGCGCGCAGTCCTCGTTGGCCGTGTCGCGTCTTGCCGCCCTGGGTCGACCGGGAGTTACCGAGGGCGACGTGAAGACAGCAATGGCCATGAAGATCATGGACTTGTTGGGTGCAGGCGGGATGTTCGTCGAATTCTTCTCAATGGACTTCGACGAAAACTTCTTCATGTTCGGCCACGATGGCCCGGCCAACATCAACGTCGCTGATGGAAGGGCGAAGCTCCAGCATCTGACGGTTCATCACGGTAAAACGGGACACGGACTCGGCATCGACTTCAAAATTCCCAATGGCCCGGTGACGCTGCTCAACTTGACTCAGTTCGCCGCTGGCCCCACGTTCAAACTGATTTACTCGACCGCTGAGGCTATCGGTGGCGAGATTCTCAATATCGGGAATCCCAACTGCAGGATTCGCGTCACCAAGCCGATGCACGTCTTTATGGACGAATGGTGTCAGCACGGACCCAGTCATCACATCGCGATCGGGCTCGGCGACACCGCAAGAGAGCTGGAGTCGTTTGCTGAGGCGGCGGGATTTACCTGCGTGCGGGTTTAGATCCACACGAAGACGGCCTCCGCAAGCGTCAAATACATGGAGGCCTCTCCCCAACCAAAGCCTGTCCTCAAACTTCGCCATCTGATTTTCTATGGGGTGGTCGTCATCACCCCCATAGCTCCCGTACCGATTTATGGAGTCGCGCAGGAGCTTTCTCACGGCCATGTGATTATGACTCTGCTTTTGGCAGGGGTGGCCATGATGCTGACTGCATTCAGCTATGGAAGGATGGCGAACCTCTATCCGTCCGCAGGCTCTGCGTATGCATATGTCAGCCGGGGCCTGAATCCGCACCTGGGATTTGTTGCCGGCTGGACAATGATTCTCGACTATCTGGTTCTGCCGATCGTAGCTATCGTGCAAGTTGCGCTCGCCCTTCAGCGCTTGTTACCCGGTGTTCCGTACCTTGCCTGGGTCGTGCTGTTGATTGTGGCAATTACTTTGCTGAACTTGCGCGGGATCCGAGCTACAGCCCGGGCCAACAATGCGCTCCTGGCATGCATGGCCGTCGTGATCGGCGCGTTCCTGATACTTTCTGTTAAATACTTGATTTCCCAGTCAGGCTTGGCGGGTCTGATCTCAACCAAACCGATTTACGATCCCGCCACATTCGATCTTCATGCGGTAGTGACAGGTACTTCCTTTGCAGCTCTAACCTACATTGGGTTTGATGGTCTCACGACCCTTGCTGAGGAGGTAGAAAATCCGAAGCGTAATGTCCCTATCGCCACGGTTTCCGTTTGTTTGTTCACCGCTTTGTTCAGTTGCCTGCTGGTGTATCTCGCACAACTCGTGTTTCCAGATTATCGGCTTTTCCCGAATATCGAAACAGCCTTCATGGACGTAACACGTCAGGTCGGCGGTGATATTCTCTTTCAGGGCATGGGCATTGTAATTATTATTTCGAGCTTCGGTGCTGCTCTGGCCGGGGAGGTCGCAGCTTCGCGAGTGTTGATGGTTATGGGTCGTGAGAACGTGCTGCCCCGGGACCTGTTTGCCCGTTTGAGCGCGAAATCACAGACACCGGTTGTGAACATAGTTTTGATATCTGTAATTGCTTGTGTTGGATCAACACTACTGAGCCTGGAGCGGGCGGGGGAGCTGCTGAATTTCGGTGCTCTCCTGGGGTTCATGGGCGTGAACCTGGCGGCATTCAGACAGTGTTATTGGCTCGAGCAGCCGGATCGACGCCGTCTTCTGACTGACGCGTGCGTCCCGATTCTGGGGTTTGGCTTTTCGCTTGCTATATGGCTGAACCTGCCCCTGCCCGCAAAGCTGACGGGCAGCGCCTGGCTTCTGGCTGGGATCGCCTATTATCTGGTGAGAGCCAAATATCTGCGCGCTGCCGGATTTTCATCCCCTCGCGAGACTGTGTCGCGTAGAGTGTAAGTGGGCGCCGATGAATCCGGCGCCTCCAGTGACGAGCCATCTCATGGTCTACCACCCGGAGCGAATGGTCTCGCAAATCCGGCTGACATCCGCTTCGCTCATCTTCGTATGCAGAGGAAGCACGAGGTATTTGTCCTCGATGGCATCCATATTGGGTAAGTTACTGCGGCGTTTGCCAAAGATTGAGTACCGATCGTTGCGATAGTGCACTTGATCTGACTCAATCTGATAGTCCCTGAGTTTGGCTTGTAAGTCACGTCGCCGTTCAACGGAAACGGTACACATCCAGGCTGCGTGCTGCCGGTCTTTATAGCCGCCGCCAATAAATCTCAGGCCCGGTATGTCCTGCAAGCCTTTTTCGTAACAACCGAACAGGCGCCGCCGGAGCCCCAGGGTTTCCTCATACTCATCCAATGCAGCGAGGCCCAAAGTCGCTGCTATGTCCGTCATTTGGTACTTGTAGCCAACTTCGCGGATGTCGTTCTCCCAGATTCCCTGGAACTTAGCCGAGCGGTCAATTCCGAACCACCTGATGCGCTCTCCCTTTGCGCGTAAACCCGCGTCGGAGAGAACGAGCATCCCGCCATCCCCGGTCGTGATGTGTTTGATGGCTTGAAATGAGAACATGGTGAATTCAGAAAGTTGACCGATATACTTTCCACCATAGGTTGCACCAACAGCATGAGCTGCATCTTCTATGATCGGGATTTCCCATTCGTCCGCGATTGCACGCAGTTCCTTCATGTCGCACGGCAATCCGCCGTAATGAACACAGACGATTGCTTTAGTCTTATTGGTAAGGAGCTTCCTGACGTGCGCGGGATCGATATTCAAGGTGCTTGCTTGCACGTCCGCGAATATAGGGACAGCACGCTCGTAAAGAAGCGGAATATTCGTCGCCGTGCACGTGAAAACAGGCGTGATTACTTCATCGCCTTCGCCTATTCCAGCCAGAAGGTAGGCCAGGTGCAGTGCGTCCGTTCCGGAGCCCACCGCCAGAGATGGGCGGCCGGGCGCGAACCGGTCGGAAAACCTCTCCTCAAATAACGTTACTTTGGGCCCTTGGCCTATCCAGCGGGTACTCAGTGTCTCCGCCACCTGTGCGGCGGCGCGCGGTGGAATGTGGGGGTGGAAGAGAACAATCTTTTCGACTGCCATCCGTGGCTCCGGTTAAAGAATGAGGCACGGGCAAAATATACGAGGCCTCACTTTTGCGTGCGGGGTTGACTCGCCTGGGATGGGTTTAAGTGGCGTGAATCGAAATGGTCCGCAGTTTCAATGGGATGCGCGCGCCGTTGAGATTCGAGTGAACGGTGTCATTCGTGGCTATCTTGTGGTTCGGTATCGATAGGCGACGAGAGGAAATCCTAGCGATCGTTGATTCGGCGGAAGTAATCCAGCTGCTCGGGCGCGGATTGGATTCCAAGGTAGGTCGGCAACACTGCGAGCATGGGCTTGGGTTCGATTCCCAACCGGGCGAAGCCATTTTCCCGGCACAGGCTGTCGACGCTGAGTGATTTGTAGTTGTCGAGAGAGAAGGGTTTGCCGGGCAGAAGGGTCATCACCGCTGCTTGCAACCAGGCGATGAAGTCAGGAAGACGAAAAATGCTGCAGCGGATTCCCGCCACACCCGCCGTCGTCCGGACAAGCTCTTCGAGAGTCATTACCTGGGGGCCACACAGCTCATATGTTTGACCTACGGTCGCTTGATCCGTAAGGGCGCGTCGAAATGCCTGAGCGACATCTTCGACGCTGACTGGCGCGAACTTCGCGCCCGCGCGTGCCAGTGGGAGGAAACCACCTGACAGGCGCAGAAGATTGGCGAATCGATTGGTGAGTGTATCGTCGGGACCGAAGATTACTGACGGGCGGAATATCGTCCATCCCAGAGTGGGTGGGCTGGCGCGGACACGTGCTTCTGCTTCTCCTTTCGAGCGCAGATATTCGCTGGGTGCTGCACTTGGGTCGGCAGCGAGCGAGCTCATATGAAGGAGGCGCCTGACGCGCGCGTTTTTTGCAGCCGCTATCACTTTCTCGGCGAGATTCACATGCGCGGACCGAAATGTGTTTCTTCCGGTTTCGTTGAGGATGCCGACGAGGTTGATGACCGCATCGGCGCCGGCGAACAATCGGTTTAAGGTGTTGGGATCGTGGATGTCGGCGCGGATCAATCTAACCGTATCGAGCACTCTCAGAGCGTCATTGCCCGCTGATGAGCGGGTTGGGACGCGGACCCAATGGCCGTCCATTGCCAGGCGGGTAACCAGTTCAGTGCCTACAAATCCGGTTCCGCCTAGGACGCAGATCGTTAGTTTGGGTGAGCGTGAGTAGAGTAAGTCTTTCACACGCCCTGCATCCTTTTCAGCGCAACGGGATCAGCACAATTGCATTGGCTCTTCGGACTTCGAGCACCAGAACGGAGGCGTTTCGTGCCCGCTCCTTGAGCTGCTGGACTGTGGTTACTTTGCCGCGGTTGGCACCGATGATGACGTCGTTGTTGCGTAGACCAACTTGCGCAGCTGGGCTGCCCGGGTCCACTGCCTTGACGAGTGCGCCGCCGGAATCCGGGGCGTCGACTAGAGTCGCTCCTTCGAAGGCCTTGTGGATGCCATCAGGAATGGCGCTCCCGGCTGTCGGCGTTGAAGTGTCGGAGATGATGGCCGTTAAGTGTTGCGCCTTGTTTTCTCGCAAAATACCGATGTCGACTTTGTCGCCTACCCGGAGCAGGCCGATGGCATTGCGAAGTTCGCCGTTTGACTTAACGGGTTGACCATTAACAGAGGTTATAACGTCGCCTGTATGAATGCCGGCTTTGTCGGCAGGTGAGCCGTCGACCACTTGGGATACCAACGCGCCCTGGGCGTTGGCGAGGCCGAGCGATTGTGCGATGTCAGGCGTCACGGTGTACATGCTGACGCCAAGCAGGCCTCGCTTGACGGAGCCGTATTTGACGAGTTGGTCCATGACGCTGTGCGCCATGTTGACAGGGATAGCAAATCCGATGCCGATGTTGCCGCCGCTGCGCGAGAGAATGGCGGTGTTGATGCCGATCAACTCGCCTTTCAGGTTGACCAACGCACCGCCGGAATTACCCGGGTTGATTGACGCATCCGTTTGAATGAAATCTTCATAGCCGTCGGGATTGATTCCGGAGCGGGAGAGGCCGCTGATGATTCCGGAGGTGACGGTGTGCTGAAGGCCAAAGGGATTGCCGATGGCGACGACGAAATCACCCACCTCAACCTTCCCGGAATCGCCTAGAGCGATTTGAGTGAGGGTGTCGGTCTTGACCTTGAGCACGGCAACGTCGGACGGTTCGTCACTTCCGACGATATCTGCCTTCAGATCGCGTCCGTCCTGGAGGGTCACAGTGATCTCACTGGCGTTCTCTACCACGTGAGCGTTCGTGACTATGTATCCAGCCTTGGCGTCGAAAATGACGCCGGAACCGGCGCTCTGAAATGGACGGTCGTGGGGACCCGATTCCTGTGGGACGTCAAAGAAGCGTCGGAAAAAAGGGTCGTCCAACAATGGGTTCTGCGGACCCTTTTCATGAATGGTGCCGCGCGTCGCGATGTTCACGATGGCCGGTGAGACCTTCTTGATCATCGGTGACAGAGATGGGACTGGGGTCTCGCCAATGGCCGATGGCATTGCCGCGGAAACGGGTAAGGCAGTGGCGGCCACGGCGAGCAACGCGGTGCAAGCCAAAGGAACGTACAGTGACTTGACCAGCGATGTGGCCCGGGGCTTGGCCCAGAAGGTGGAATTCATGGCCCCGATCATACCTGCGGCGACACAGGGCGTCTGTGTCGCCGCGGGGGTATGGATACGCCGAAATATGTAGCGTTTTCGGCGCATATTGGCGTTGCGTCCTCCGGGGACGCTTGCGCTGTCCCGGGAAGGTCTGCCTTGGCTCGATTAGCTGTCGATCGAGATCCGACGGGGCTGCACGGCCGGGGTCTTCGGAATCGTTACTTCCAGAACGCCGTTGGTCTGCTTGGCTTTGATCTGCTCGGTGTTGGCACCCTCGGGCAGCGTGAAGCGGCGGAGGAAGCTGCCGGAAACGCGCTCGATGCGCTCGTAGCCGTTTTCGGTTTCGCGCTTCTCAGCCTTGCGCTCACCGCGGACAGTCAACACGCCGTTTTCGGCGGTGATATCGATGTCCTTGGCGTCAACGCCCGGGACGTCAGCGAGAACAACAAAGCGGTCCTTCTCCTCGTGGATGTCAACTCGCGGAACCCAGGAAACGCTGGGCGAGCTGGAAGCTTCAGGCGAGGTCAAAGCGCCGTCATCGCCGAAATGGTTGTTGAATACCTGATCCAACGTCTGGTGCAGACGGTTGACGACATGCCAGGGCTCGTAGCGAACAATTGCCATGTGGAATCTCCTCGAATGTTGAAAGCGTGGACGGTTGACGCAGGATCTATGGACGCGCCAAAAGGTTTCAACGGCTCCAGTGTCAATTTTTTTGAGCTGTTAGTTTGCTTCGCAGCGGAGGCGTGAGGGCATGTCGAGTTGGTGCGCGCGTCTATCGGCTGTCTAAAGACTTCGCGGATGGGCCTCGATGTGGCTCGGCAACGGGTGCGAGATTCCGTGAGTCCCTAAAAGGCCATATAAATCAAGATATTAGTCTGCGACAATTCGGCCCCTTGATATTTACGTTTGCGCCTACATTATCGAGGCTTGAGCCAGAGTTGGGGAAGGCAAGGGGGCGTTTCGGCGCAGGCTCGGATTCGGCCAGACGGATTTCAGTCCATCGATGTGCTCATGCAGGCTCGGGGCGACGCGGTTCCAAAGTGGATCCAGTACCACGTCCAAGCCTTCTCGACGAGCCAGTTTTGCCGCTGGAACGAAATCACAATCGCCAGTGATGAGGACTACCCGATCTACGAGCTTTTTATAGGCAAGAGAAGCGATATCGATCCCCAACTTCATGTCGACTCCTTTTTGCACGGTGTCGTAGACGACGTCGTTTTCTGTGAGTTGATCGGCGGTAGCCTCTCGCTTCAAAAGTCGCCGTGTTGCGTTCTCAGTCAGAATCCATCTCTGACGGTCTGATAATTCTCCGAGTCTGAGCGCGACCTTCCGTTTGCAGATGAGCTCACGGTGCAGTGCTGTGCGGAAAGCAAATAGCTTTGTCTTTCCAAAGTCGATGCTACGCCCGGTAACCGGATTGTGTGCCCGCTTGGAAAGTGGCGCGCAGTCGTAGACAAATATCCGATACAACTGTTCACCATCGCATTTGCGAACGTGGCTCACGGCGGTACGCCAAAGTTGGTGAGCCACGCGCTTGGGGGTGTGCGGTGGAATCGAGCCTCTCTCGAGTAGTGCCCGATATTGCGGCAGAAAGTATCCGAGATCGATAAGGACAGCTACGCGCGCCGTCATCAAGGGGATCCTCCACAAAAGCGAAACCCCCGGGCTCGGAGTCTCCACTATGTCGTCAGGAGAAAACGTACTACCGGGGGTGCTATGGGGGAATGTTAGGTCTGCGAGAGAGCCTAGAACAGCGACAGTAGTCGGTATTTATGTGCACCTGAACGTTTCCTGGCCGCTGGAACGCGGGCGATTCGATGTGGGGTAGGCCGAAGCAAAATGCGGCGAGGCAGCCCTGAGCGGGGCCTGTGGATGACTCTGTGGAGAACCTTGTGGGTATCCTATGGACACAATATCTAGGGTCTGTCACAGGAGCGAGACTTTTGCCGCGAGCGCAAAAATTACGGGATTGTTACTGCGGAAAACGGCATAAGCCGTTGAATTTATAGGCTGTCTGCGGTGTGACAGAATATGGTAGGAAGCCTTGACGGCTTTGGGGCCCCTCCCTATTCTTTCGACCCCGACACAAGATCTTGTGTTTGCGCAATGCAGCCCAAGATCAAGAATCGGGGAGGTTCAGGGGGTCTGGTCATGCACCCAGACGCTCGCGGTCCGCTCTTTGAGGGGGTCCGTGGCCGTCTCCAGATCTTTCTGAGATCCGTTTTACGGGCGTACTGACAGGAGCGCCGCGGATTCATGAATACCGTCGTGAAGATCGAACCCAAGAGCATTGACGAGGTTTCCTTCCAGGAAGCGTCGCTCGACATCTGGGACAAAAAATACCGGTTGACTGCTAAGGACGGCTCGCCCGTCGATATGAGCATGGACGATACGTATAAGCGTGTCGCTCGTGCGCTTGCGGACGTTGAGCTGCCTGAGGTCCGCGAGCAGTGGTATGAGAATTTCCTTTGGGCGTTGCGCCGCGGTGCGATTCCCGCCGGACGTGTGACTTCTAATGCGGGTGCGTTGGAGCACAAGCCGGCTACTTCGACGATCAACTGCACAGTTTCGGGCACCATCCGAGACTCGATGGACGACATCCTAGGCAAGGTCCACGAGGCTGGGCTCACGCTGAAGAGTGGATGTGGCATCGGCTACGAGTTTTCGACCCTGCGGCCTCGCGGTGCGTACGTCTCCGGAGCGGGCGCGTACACCTCGGGTCCGCTGTCGTTCATGGATATCTACGACAAGATGTGTTTCACCGTCTCTTCCGCCGGCGGCCGGCGTGGAGCTCAGATGGGCACATTCGACGTCGGGCATCCGGACGCTATCGAGTTCATCCGCGCCAAGCGCGAGAACGGGCGTCTGCGCCAGTTCAACCTGTCGCTGCTGATCACCGATGATTTCGTGCAGGCTGTGCGTGAGGACCGGGAGTGGCACCTGTCCTTCCCGCTGTCGCGCAAAGAGTATGAGACGGATCAGCCGGATCTGAAGGATCCCGCCAAGTTTGTATGGCGCGAATGGCCTATTCACGACAACTACGTTGTGAATGACGAAGGCCTCGTTGCCTGCAAGATCTATAAGAAGATGCCGGCGCGGCGTATGTGGGACGTGATCATGTCCTCTACATATGACTTCGCAGAGCCAGGGTTCATTCTGATTGACCGCGTCAATGAGATGAACAACAACTGGTGGTGCGAAAACATCCGCGCCACCAACCCATGCGTCACCGCTGATACGCGCCTCGCTACCCAATTCGGCATGGTGCGCATCGGCGACCTGTATGATGCACGTGTTGATATTCACGCCACGGTTGATTGCCGAGCGCTGGGTGATGACAAAGGTGTGACCGTCCGCCCGGCGGTACCGGCCTTCATGACTTCGTCGTCAGCCGACGTATACCGCGTCGTGACGGAAGATGGTTATGAAATCAAGGCTACCGAGTGGCACGACTTCTACACTACTCGCGGCAAGATCAAGCTCAAGGATCTCAAGCCGGGCGACGAACTGCTGATCCAGTCTGGCAAGGGTCAATTCGGTGGCTGCGGCAGCTCAGAATTCGGCACACTTCTGGGGCTCCTGACTGGCGATGGCCATTTCACCAACCGTGGCAAGGGACAGAATGCGGCGGTCGTGAATCTGTGGGGAGAGGACCGTGACTACGCAGAGGAGGTAGTTACCTACATCAACTCATTGATCGCCGGCCTCGGTGAGGGACTGCGCAATTACCGCGTAAGCGCGGTAGCGGTACCGGAACGCAACCTGGTCATGATCCGTTCGGTCATTCTCGCCCGCGCGTTGGAGTTCTATGGCTTCACGGCCAAGAACAAACTAAACGTGCCCGAGATGGTGTGGCGGGGCAACGAGGATTGTGTCAGGGGTTACCTGCGCGGTCTGTTCCAGTCCGATGGAACTGTAAACGTTTCCGGAAATGACGGGACGCGTTGTTCCGTGCGGCTTGCATCCAGCGTGCCGTCTCTGCTGAAAGACGTGCAGGTTCTGCTGGCGAACTTTGGGATTTTCTGTCGTATTGTGCAGCGTCGGGCCGCCGACATGCGAGTGCTGCCGGACGGTAAGGGCGGACAGCGCGAGTATCAGTGCCAAGCTGATTATGAGTTGATTGTTGACGGTGAGTCGCGCGATCTGTTCATGGAGCAGATCGGATTCCTGACGCAGGCGAAGAACGACAAATACCGCGATTGGGCGCGTGGCAGGGTGTTGAGAAAGTCACAGCGCTTCACCAGTATGATTGCGGATGTGACTCATGTTGGAAAAGAGGCTGTGTTTGATACCACGCAGCCGGATTGCAACACTGTCATATTTAACGGAATGGTGACAGGACAGTGCGGCGAACAGCCGCTTCCACCGTACGGGTCGTGCCTGTTGGGTTCGGTGAACCTGACGCGCTTCGTGAAAAATCCGTTCGGCGAGTTCGCCGAGTTTGATTGGGCTGAGTACCGCGAAGTGGTCAAAACATTCACACGGATGTTGGACAACGTCGTGGAAGTGAATGGCCTGCCGTTGGAAGGCCAGCGCAACGAGATCATGCGCAAGCGCCGTCACGGCATGGGCTTCCTCGGCCTCGGCAGCACGCTGACCCTGCTGGGTATGAAGTACGGCTCGCCTGAGTCAGTGAAGTTCACTGAAGACGTATCGCGTGAGATGGCTGTCGCCGGCTGGGAAGCAGGCCTCGAATTGGCGCGGGAGAAGGGCCCGGCGCCGATCATGAACGAGGAGTTTACCGTCACCAAGGAAATGCTCAGGAAGCGTCCTGAAATGGTGAAGGATGGTTGGAAGGCGGGGGCGAAGATCTCTGGTCGGCTTCTGCATGCCAAGTACAGTCGGTATATGCAGCGGGTGGCCGAGGTTGCGCCTCGGTTGGTACACGAGTTGGCGGAGACTGGCGCTCGCTTTACTCATCACACCTCCATTGCTCCGACGGGGACGATCTCGCTGTCGTTGGCTAACAATGCCTCGAACGGTATCGAGCCCACGTTTGCTCATTACTATTTCCGGAATGTGATCCGCCAGGGGAAGAAGACAAAAGAAAAGGTCGACGTGTTCTCCTTCGAGCTGCTGGCCTACCGGCAGATTGTGAATGCGAAGGCGATGCCCGATGCGACCAATGCGGCCGAAAAGCTGCCTGAGTACTTCTCGATTGCTGACCAGGTTACACCGAGTCAGCACGTGGATATTCAGGCAGCGGCGCAGAAGTGGATCGACTCGTCGATCTCCAAGACTGCGAATGTGCCGTCTGACTACAAGTACGAGAACTTCAAGGACATCTACCTCTACGCACACGAGAAGGGTCTGAAGGGATGCACGACATTCCGCTTCAACCCTGAGGCATTCCAGGGCGTGTTGGTGAAGGAAGATGACCTCAAGAACACAACGTACGTGTTCACGCTGGAAGACGGCAGTGAGGTTGAAGTTAAGGGTGACGAGGAGATTGAGTACGACGGTGAGAAACACACCGCGGCCAATCTGTTCGACGCGATTAAGGAAGGCTACTACGGGAAGCTGTAAAGGCTCCGGGTGAATACGCCATGAAAATCGACAAGAAAATCGTCAAGTATCGTGTCCAGAAGCCGGAAGATAAGGCTGCGGCCGATGCAAAGGCGGCTGCCGCTCTTGCGAATGACCCGGATGTCTTCCGTGATAAGAACGGGAAGACCGCCAAGGTCATCCGGATGCATGAGGAGATCAAGCGTCCGGATGTGCTGATCGGATCGACGTACAAGATCAAGACGCCGGTGTCGGATCATGCGATGTACGTGACGATCAACGACATCGTGTTGAACGAAGGCACTGAGTACGAGCAGCGCCGCCCGTTCGAAATCTTCATCAACTCGAAGAACCTGGATCACTTCCAGTGGATTGTTGCGCTGACGCGCATCATCTCGGCTGTGTTCCGTAAGGGTGGCGATGTCACCTTCCTCGTCGAAGAGTTGAAGGCTGTGTTTGATCCGCGCGGCGGCTATTGGCAGCCGGGTGGGAAGTTCATGCCTTCAATCATTGCCGAGCTGGGGCACGTGATTGAGAAGCATCTGCAGACTATTGGGCTGATTCGCGCGCCGAAGTTGGATGAGCATCAGCAGAAGCTGGTGGATGAGAAGCGGGCTGAGTTTGAGGCTCGGACGAAGCAGACGGATGCGTTCTCGAAGTCGCACTATCCGGAAGGAGCTCAGCTTTGCTCCAAGTGCTCTACCGCCGCGGTAGTCATGATGGATGGGTGCATGACTTGTCTCAGCTGCGGCGATTCCAAGTGCGGGTGATCTTGTCGGTTCACCCATAAGTTGCAACTTGGCCTTCATAACCTGCAACCAGCAACGTCATAAGCTGCAACTGCGTGGCCTCATCGCGAGCCACTTGCAGCATTACTCCTAACGACTGGGTGCGCTCCAGGTCAGTGGCTGCCGCCCTCCAAGAACTACCAGTTCAAGGTGGGCGGCAGTAGGCCAGCCTGAGCGATCTAGTGGTCCAGTCGAGTACCGATCCACTCGCCACACCAACCGGCTGGCCTGCCTGCTCGCACAGTCGCGCATACGGTCCTGCGCAGATGCCAAGAGGTGCCATTCAGTAAAGCCCTGTGACAGTGATCAACGGGCGCGATGCCACCGATCAACGACCTCGTGTTTCGCATCCGAAGAAGCCGGTAGGTCGCCCCCCGACCAGAGCAAAATTGCATTTTTGCCATTCTTCGTTGGTTTCTCCCAATATACATTGGTACTGGAGAGATCAGAATCGCCCGATTGAATACATCTCATTGGGCGAGTCTGCACGATGCAACCATTTGCTCCGACTGCTTCATCTCAGCGGGGTCTCTCTCAGATAGAGATTCTTTTCCCTGAGACCGGTGGGCGCTCCCGAGAGATTGTCTCACGGTCTCGTCATCGTCCTACTGGAAAGTACCCTAGTTGGAAAATGAGCCGGATGATGGAGTGGGAGTCGCCGGGCGAACTGAATGCATTTCGGCTCCTCGACGCGGATCCGCGAACGATCTCGTATTGTGAACAGCCATTTGCGATTCGATTCGCTTTGGATGGAAGGACTCACACGCATTTCCCCGACATCCTTGTTGATTCACAGGAAAAGCGAGAGATCTGGGACATCCAGTCGAAAGCCAATACGAGGGACGATGAGATCGCTCGCAGAACGCTCGTCCTCCGGAGCGAATTGCCTCAACTCGGTTTTGAGTACCGAATCGTTTTGGCGGACGAGCTCGCGAGTCAGCCGCGGCTGTCGAACTGTTTAACCCTGTTGAAATATGGGCGGCAGCCTGTCGGAAATGCAATGCGGGAGAGGATTCGACAGATCCTGTCGGCCGCACCTCATGTTTGCTGGAGGTCAGCCCTGGAAGGGGACCTGGGCACTGAAGGTCGCGCGGTTCTTTCCCGGCTCGCCCTTGAAGGGGTCCTCTCATATGACATTGGACAACCTATTTCTCCCATGACTCGATTCATTTGGGCCGAAATGAACCAAGCGCACCGCAAATGAGTACTTCAGCGTTTGAACAGGGTGCGGAGCTGCAAATCGAAGGTAGGTGTTGCACTCTGCTCAGGCTAGTAGAGGCTGATCTCTGGCAGGTCGAAGACCGTCGGACTAAGAGGATCGAGGAAATCAGCAGTTCGCGGCTGCATAGTTTGTACGTCGAGGGCAAGCTCAAATTCAATTCCACGCCCGTTCCATCGGGCATATCGGGAGATCGCGCTCCCCTGGTCACTTATAGCCCTGAACAATGGGAGGCGGCGAAAGTACGACGAGCGTATGTGATGGCAACCTTAGATGTTCCAAACACGGCGGCACGCATAGTTCCGGTTATCGAGGCACTATGGCGGTCGTTAAAAACACCACCGCATCCTCCAAACAGGGTCACCGTATTCAGATGGAGGCGCCGCTTTCTGAATGCAGGCAAGGACATAACTACGCTCATGGATAGGAATGATCTGAAGGGCAACACCGCCCCAAGGTATCCCCATGAGGTCATGGAACTCCTCCAGCAGTCGATTGAAAAGAAATATCTGGCGCTGGAGCGAGGTACAATCCAAGACGTCTTGGACTACGCATCAAACCTCATTCGCGTAGAAAACCAGTTACGTCCCGAAGCGCTGAGGCTTCCGCGACCCACACGTCGCTTACTCCGGCGGATGATAAGTGACATCCCTGCGTTCGATCGAGACGTGGCACGACACGGTCGAACAGCAGCTGTAAAGAAGTACCGGGCATGTCTCCAGCACCGAACCACGGCCGCACCACTTGAGCGAGCGGAGATTGATCATACTCTGCTCGATTTGATGGTGGTTGATGACAGCAGCGGTTTGCCCTTGGGTCGACCGTGGATCACTGTTTGTATAGACGACTACAGTCGCTGCATCTTGGGCGCGTACGTTGAATTTGAGCCGCCGAGCTACCTTAGTGTCGCTAGATGTTTGAAGCGTGCACTACTGCCGAAGGTGGGGCTGCGAGAGCAGTTTCCTGCGGTTATGAATGAATGGAAATCGCATGGCGTCATGCGCGAGCTCGTTGTCGACAACGGTTTGGAGTTTCACAGCTCCGGCCTGGAGAATGCCTGTTATTCATTGGGCATCGAGCTACATTATTCGGCACGAAAGACTCCCTGGTTCAAAGGGAAAATAGAACGCTTTCTGGGTACCTTGAATCGCGCTGTTGCACACGGTTCGCCAGGCACCACCTTCAGCAATATCTTCGAGAAGGACGAGTATGATTCGTCCAAGCACGCTGTGATCCGGTACCCGGTTCTCAAAGAAGTAGTTCACATTTGGATCGCGGATGTATATCACCAGAAGATACATCGAACGCTGGGTGTCGCTCCTGCGAGCATGTGGGCGAGCGCGATCAAGCCCGAAGAAATCCTGGTACCCGATGATCCTGCTCGACTCGATGCCATCCTGGGGCGCAGCGAGCAGCGCCGCCTGACGCATAAAGGTATTGAACTCGGTGGGCTTTTCTACAACTCACCGGATCTAACGCATCTCCGCAGGGCTCATGGTGAAAATCTGAAGGTCGAAGTGCGAGTCGACGCGGAAAACTTGGGCGAGGTAATTGTGATCAGTCCTGATAACCGGCAGATGTTTACGGTACCCGCTCTTCGCACTGACTATGCGTCAGGCCTCTCGGAGTATCAACACAGAATCTGCAGGCGGTTTGCTGCGCGGGAACTGAACGCTTCCTCGGAAGACGCATGGCTGGAAGCGAGAGCGCGTATTTCCGATCTCATTGAGTCGGAGTTCAAGAAAAGGCACCAAAGAACGCGAAAACAAATAGCCAGGTATAAAGGCGAGTCTGTGCTGGATTCCCGAAGGTCTCTTGGCGATGCCATAGGTAAAAGCCAGAGTGACGCGAGTTCGGTGTCGGCGCCGGCCCCAGTGGCAGCTATGGTCGCAGTAGGAGCGCCGCCGGAAGACGTTGGATGTGTAACTCCTCGAAAGAAATTCGCGCCCGTCTATCGCCCCCGGAACCAGGAACGTGACGACATTGAGGATGAATCGAATGCTGGATAGTGTTCGTTCTCTCGTCGAGAGCACTTTGGTACCGCATACGGCCTTTCAGCAAGCCGTCCTGCGGGTTGAACAATGTTTCAACTATGCTAGTAACGCAGCGGAGCCAATTTGCATTGCAGTCGTAGGTGAATCCCGTACCGGCAAAAGCCGAGTGTTAGAGGAGAGCTTTGCGAACCATCCATTGCGGCGTACGCCTGAAGGGCTGGATGTTCCTATCCTGCGAGTGAAGACGCCGTCCAAGCCAACCGTTAAAGGTCTGGTCGAATTGATGTTGCAGTCGCTTAACGATCCTCGCTCCTTTTCCGGAACAGAGAACTCGAAGACTATTCGTCTTCGGACACTCATGAGGAATGTCGGAACGCGGATGGTGATGATCGATGAGTTCCAGCACTTCTTCGACAAAGCCTCGCGCAAGGTCATGTACCACGTATCGGATTGGTTGAAGATCCTGGTAGATGACAGCAAAGTCGCGCTGGTGGTAGCGGGTTTGCCGGATTGCCGAGCGGTCCTCGATCAAAACGAACAGCTCGCCGGCCGTTTCCTATCACCGATAGTAATGCCTCGCTTCGATTGGAAGGTTAACGATCATCGAGAAGAGTTTATCGGGATTCTGTCCGCATTTCAGGAGTCCATTTGCGCGCATTTCGACATTGTGCCTCTCGACTCCGAGGAAATGGCATTTCGATGTTACTGTGGCACGGGAGGGTTGATCGGTTATCTCACGAAGTTCCTTCGGCAAGCAGTCTGGAATGCAATAGATGGGCGCCGGACCACGATCGCGCTGGCCGATCTCGCCGTCGCTCACGGCCAGGTGGTGTGGAGCAACACGGGATTGCCTGAGAGCTCGAGTCCCTTCCATCGGAACTTTGACCCTTCGCCGTCAGATGCGCTATTGGCGAGGATCATGGGTATCGGCACGGTTGCGTTGGAAAACTTGGTGCCAGACGGACGAGGCGCTCCACCTCGCAAGGCAAGGGGTGTACGCGACGTATTCAATGCGAGCTGAATTGTGACGCTGCTCGTACGCACGCCAGACCCATATCCATCGGAGAGCCTTTTCGGCTTTCTTCTTCGCGTTTCGGAATCCAACGGCTATGACAATTTCAATGAGATCCTGCGGATCGGGGGACTAGGACGGAAACATTTTCAGGTATTCCCTGGCCTTCCGATCCAACAAATTGCTGGAATACTCGGACTGAGCGCTCGAGATCTTTCCCACCTTGCTTATAGAGTGGAGGAGGGAGGGTCGTGGCACTTCAACATGCTGGGACATGATTTGGGAAGAGACGCCAGCGGATCATTCCAGCTGCGAACACCGCGCCTGTGTACGCAGTGCGTTGAAGAAGACAAGCACATCGACGCGTTCTGGGATCTGGCTCTGGCGATCGCATGCCCTCGGCATGGATACCTTGCGCTGGATCATTGTCATGCATGCGATGCAGCGGTCCGATGGCATAGACCCGGTCTTCTTACCTGTAACTGTCATGCGAACTGGGCAAACGCGATGCATTCACGGGCCGATGTGCCAACCATAGAATTGATGAATGTCATCTCCACGAAGCTGCATCACGGAGAGGTGCACACATTATCAAACGACTCCGGCTTCCCCCTGGGCGCGCTGGCAAGCCTGCCCCTTAGATCGCTGCTTCGAATCCTCGATATTCTTGGAAAACACTGCTTGTGGAGCAGACACTCGAGTAGCGTTGGAGGGTCATCCTCCGTGGTCGCTGCCGCATCAACACTGGAAAAGTGGCCCCACGGATATCATCGTTTCCTCACCGACTTCGGAACTCGAATGGTCACTGAAAACCCCTTGGCTCTGGGACTGCGCAAGCAATTTGGTCCCTTCTATGAGGCAATGTTCCGGAGCGCGGTCGAGGTTGCCGGTGTCGACTTCCTGCGTTCGGAGTTCTTCTCGTTCGGGCTGAATAACTGGAGTCGCACAGATTCAACCAAGGATCTGCACCTGTTGCATAAGGAAAGTGAAGACGGGTTAGGCATTAAGGACCACTACCCTGGCCGTCGATCTCATAGTCGTGCGCGAGTCATGCGCCGAGAGACCGCATCGCCAGCCGCGTCGAGGGCTGTCATGACGGGACGCGAAGCTGCACGGTACTTGGGGTTACCAGTCAGCGTGTTACAGCACCTCAGGCACATCGGCGTCTTTGAGAGTCAAGCCCGAAGCAGTCATCGTGGACTATGGCATCAGGTAGACGTTAGCAGATTTCTAGAACGTGGTCTCGCCGCTGCGGGCGCGCGTGTTTCTACGCAAAACAGTTTGGAACTCAAGGATCTGATGCGACTAAAGTTGAGAAACAAGGCGGCAAAAGCGGACATTGTTGCAGCAGTTTACGACGGTCGATTGACTGTTGTGGGTTCCATGGGACAGAACTTAGGGGGCCTGCAATTCGACAAGGAGCAGGTGGACCGCTTTGTCCTCGATAAGCGAATAGGTACGGAGAAAGATAGTTACTCGTTGCCGGAAGCCGCATCAAAAACCGGCTTGGATCCCGCAGTGGTCAGGCACGCGGTTGGTGCGGGGCTGCTTACCGGCGTTTTGTCTGCGGATCGTATGCGCGTGACGGCCGAGTCTATTGACCTCTTCAATAGACGATATGAGCCAGTTGCGAAGCTGGCCACGCGGCTGGGGACTACTACTCGACATCTGCTGCGTATCGGCCGAAGACTCCGGCTGTCCGTATTCCGCCTACGACGGGTGGGCCGATCCGTCGATCAGCCCATTCTGGATTCCGACTCTGTCCGGGCCATTACCGTGCAGTGGGAATTGGAAAAGAGAGCTAACAAGCAGAAGCTGCGGCCGGTGCATAAGCAGAAGCATGTGGCTGCAGTGGAGAAATACCTTCAGCAGCTGAAGGAGAGTGGCGATCGGATGCCACTACGCGGTGGCAAACTCAACAAAGTGGCAGTGGCAAGAGCTTGTGGCTTCAGTCGCGGCGTTCTCTACCGTAACGAAGATATGCTGAAATTATTGGACAGCTTCGAGGTCGGCGGCCAGAATTCGTCGGGGCTCGGGTGACTTTCAGGCCGTCAGTGCATGTGATGTATCGACCTCCGCTTGGCGAAAGTTGCATCTTGTGCGTAAGAAAGCGGCGCCGGTTGCGGCTTTTAAGTAAACTAAGTTGCATGTCGGTGTGTCACGGGTCCCGCAAGTTTCTGATTTTCCGGGGCGGCAGGTTGCAGCTTATTGGGATACGCACACCGGGCGGCGCGTTCGCGTCGCCCGTTCCCTCGTCCATGAGGGCGATGACAGTGGTCCTTGCGTATGCTCATAATCGAGCGACGGAGACCCCATCGTGAAATCAAAGACAGCATCCATGGTCAAGTTCAAGCGCCCTGACGGACAAGAGCTTCAGGGTTACCTGGCCGTCCCTGAGAAAGCGGATGGCGCGCCTGCGGTTATCGTCATGCAGGAGTGGTGGGGACTCAACGATCAGATTCGCGGTGAGGCCGATCGGCTGGCTGCCTGCGGATACATTGCGCTCGTGCCTGACCTCTACCGGGGTAAATGTACGGTTGAGGAAGAAGAGGCGCATCACCTCATGGATGGTCTCAACTTTGGCGATGCGGCTACGCAGGACGTTGGCGGTGCCATCGCCTATCTCAAGCAGCGAACATCGCGGATTGGGATCATCGGGTTTTGCATGGGTGGAGCACTGAGCCTGTTGGCGCTCGCCAATCATCCTGACATCACAGCTGGTGTCGTGTTCTACGGCATGCCGCCCTTGGAATACATCGACGCTTCCAAGATCAAAGCGGCGATCCAGGGGCACTGGGCGACCCAGGATGACTTCTTTTCAATAAAGAATGTCGATGCCTTGGAAACGAAGCTCGCGGAGAAGGGCGTGAAGTTTGAATTTCACCGGTATCTCGCGCGACACGCTTTTGCCAATGAAGATGCCGTAGGACACGGACGGATTGCCGGTACCCAGTACGACTCCGAGTGGGCGCGGTTGGCGTGGGATAGGACGCTGACGTTCCTGGGGCGCACGCTCTGGCGTTAAGCAGTCGCTGGCGATCTCCACAGACCGGTTGGATCGTGCCAACGGCTGAGGGACTACCTTTCGACTGGACGAGCCGTCGCAACTTGTTGGCGTGTGACGGTGATTGCCATATAGCCGTCAGCGCCCTTGGATACCACGTGATGGAGCTGCCTGGTGTGCTCCAGCGAATCCAGGAAGTCCAACAAATTGGCCACTTGAAAGATACCGCCGACTCGAATATCGCGGAGTGTCCGTTCCGGAATGCTGACTTTCCCGACGGGCTGGTATCTGGAAAACTCGGCTAACGCTTCACGGAGAGTCTTGCCATTGAGGTCGATCAGACCTTCCTGCCAGGCCATGAGTTGGCTCAAATCTGCCTTCGCCAGGTCACGCCTCGCATAGAGCATTCCGTTGCTCTCGTCGAACTCCGCCTGCTGAAGCTGATAGAAATCGGGGGCACGTACCCAAGCGGTTTCGGCGGCTCCTTCTCTGAATTTGTTGATTAATGTCGTGTTCATTGGCGCCACGACTTTCACGTGTCCACTGATGACGGTGACGGTGGTTGAGTGGTCCTTTTTGTAGATATTGAAGCTCGTACTCAGGTCGTGAACCAGCACGTTGCCGCCCACGACATCAAACGGTCGTGAATCACCGTTTTGGACTGCGAAGGAGGCTTCGCCGGAAACCAACTCTACGTTGCGTGTGTGCCGGTTGAAGGTATATCGCACCAGGGTGTTGGTATTGAGGCAAACCTGCGATGCGTCCGGCAGCTTCTCGCAACGATGCTCTCCCAAACGGGTGGCGAACGACCCAGTCGACGGTTTGCCTTCGACAGTGCCGCTGTCGAAAGCAAAGATGAGCAGGTACGCTACGGCTGCGGCAACCGCGGTTGCCCCGATAATGACCTTCAAATACCCAGTCCTGCGAGCGGTGAGTTCAGTATTGTTATTTGAGTCCATGTCGCTATCTGCGGGCGTGGCCCGGCATATTTCGTGGAGGAGCTTTCGACTGATCGCTCGACTATGTAAAGCGCTGTACGCTCTAGCTATAAGACGCGACTGCATCGCATTTCCGTAGTCTTCATGCGATATGAATCGAGTGTTGTTCGGATCAACTGCCTGTTTGAAGTGAGATTTGATCAGCGATCACGCGGATCGCACGAAAAAGCCTGCGGCACAGCACTTTTACGGCATTCTCACGTCGAGTGTTATTGCACTGCGGCAGGAGAATGTTTGGATGTCTTTCCGGCCGAGCCCTGAATGATCTCACATCGCTTTGGACTACAAACCGTACCGATCAAAGCGTGGCTGCGTAACGAAATACTGACTATCGTCTGCTCACATCAGGGCAACTTTGTGGGACAGTTCTTCCGGGGCGTCATCGTGCAATCAAGGGGTCGAGCCTGTCGTCGCAAAACATTCTCACCCACGGTTCGCGATGACTGCCCTGGAGGAGAATCAGTACGCTCGAGTTCTACGGCTTCTGCATCCGACGTCGTAAGTGTTCTTCGACAGACTCTTCACCCAGAAAATGGTCTTCGTCCAGCGCCCGCTGGGGAATGGCGCCCACAGCAAGAATCCTTTGAACCGCGGCAGCAAAATGAACACCCTCGTCATCGTCCGGACTCAGGCCGCCGTGGTGGCTCTTCTCCTCATCCCTGCGGTTCCGACGTTCCATGTGATCCTGCCTCCGGCGTAATCGGGAGTCTTGCTCGATAGCCCACCGAGTTTCAGTGAAAACGCTGAGGACCGCCATTGGCCTTAGGGGAATCGTGCACCGCGATCAGGACCCCGTGAGCCGGCGGGAAGCACTTCAGGCTCCCGCAACTTTCGCCACCCTGGCTCGACCGTGCATAGCGGAAAATTCTTTACCGCTCGTCTGCTTAGTACAGCTATGTAACGGCCCGCTTTTGCTTGTAAGCGGCGTTTGAATGGACCCATTCATGAGCAGTGACGACTCGGCGCTTCGCGCACCCTTCGATATCGATAACGACCCATCGCCCCCTGCCGAATCTGAGGAATTTTCAGTTCGCTGTGAGCGGCTGTTCCGCGAGCACAATGAGGCTTTGGTAGGACTCCTGAATGCGAAACTGCACTCCCGGGTCGATGCGAAAGACGTTGCCCAGGAGGCGTATGTCCGGCTGTTCCAGCTCGACAAAGCCGGGACCATCAGCCATCTGCGTGGCTGGCTGTTCAAGACGGCCCTGAATATCGCGACAGACAGGCTGCGAGAGCGGGCAAGGCGCGCGCGAGACGAGCACCTGGTGTTCTTTCATTCAAAGCCCACCGATGCCCCTTCTGCAGAACACCTATGCATCGAGCGACAGGACTGGGAGCGTGTACAGCAGGAGGTGGATCGCCTCCCCCCGAAGTGCCGCCAGGCATTTACGCTGGTCGAATTCGACTGCCGGACGATCCCAGACGTCGCTTCTCACATGGGGGTTAAGCCCAATACTGTCTATCAGTTGGTGAAGCGGGCGTATGAGCACCTCGGCAAAGCTGCGTGTCCGAGGGACCACGCGGGAAAAGTGAAGGCATGACGCGCAAAGACACCGCAGACACCCTCAGTGACGCTCGCTTCGAGCAGGCTGCCGACTGGTTTTTGCGTTTACGGGGCGATTTGACTCCAATTGAGTTGCTCCAGTGGGAACAATGGTATGCCTACCCCGAGAACAGGGAAGCTCTGGAGTTCATCCAACGCATCTCACCGGTACACGGGCATCTGCAGCGCCCGGACCTGTTGAGCGGGGAACGAGTCCAAGAGGATGAATACGACGGTTCTACTTCCGTAGAAGAATGGCTCGAAAATAGGTCGAAGCGCCGGTCACCCACGCGGGTTTGGTTCTTCGGTCTTGCAGCGTGCGTTGCGGCGTTGGCGCTGTTTGGCGCAACGCGCTTTGTGATGCGCACGTGGGTTAACACGGGGGAGCCGCTCCGTGTTTACGAGACGCTGGCCGGCCAACATCGGGACGTGCTCCTGTCAGATGGCTCGAAGGTGACGATGGGCGCACGCACCAAGCTATCTACGCACTACAGCGGCACACAGCGCGTGATCCTTCTGCAGGACGGTGAAGCGCTGTTTACCGTTGCTAAAGACAGTATGCGTCCCTTTTCTGTAGTGGCAGCAGGAGGGACCGTTACTGCGTTGGGAACTACGTTCAATGTACGGTCCGACTTAAACCGAGTCACAGTGACAGTGACTGAAGGTGTGGTTGAAGTCTCACCCTCCGAAGTTGCAACCAACGCTGCACTGAGTAATGTCGATCTCCCTGCGCTCGAAAAGGTACGGAGTCACTGGAAACCGGCTCGGCTGATGAAAGGCGAGGCGGTCACCTATGACGAACATCGAGGACGCGGATCGGTCGCCGCCGCCGAGCCCGAAGCGACTGAGTGGGTTTCGGGGCGATTGCAATATCGCCAGGTACCACTCAAATATGTGATCGCTGACGTTCAACGCTACTTCAACAAGACCATTGTTCTGGGCGACGACGCCGCGGGCGAGTTCGAATTTACAGGGACGGTCTATCAGACTGAAGTCGGCGACTGGTTTCTCGCGCTCGAGAAAATCTTCCCCCTGGACGTCTCCCGCGCAAACGAGCACATCCTGATCAAATCCCGCGCCGACGCCACGACTCAACCAGCACCCTCTGTCGCACATTAGCGATTGCCCCACGCCGCTGAGCAGACGTCACTTTTAGAAGCTTCAGACGTCATAGAAGTAGAAGTCTCAGCCGTACGCAGAGCTTTGTGGCGATGGAGTTAATTCGGGATGCTCGACAATCTGGAAACGCTTGCTCTGAAAGCGCTACGACGCCTGCGCGTAGCTCTCATCCTCTCGCTGACGATCATGACTCCGGCGATGGCAACCGACCTGGATCATGAGGTTGTGTTCCACATCAAATCTCAGCGCCTGGACAGTGCCTTGCTCGAATTCTCCAGGCAAGCCAACACGCCCGTGGCATTCGCCGCGAAGTCAATTGGCTCATTGATCACGCCCGGCTTGGATGGCAAATATCCGGCACGAACTGCGCTGTCCGCATTGCTCTGTAACTCCGGTTTGGTATACACCCAGGTCGGCGATACAGTGACCGTCGTTCCGACCAGCTCTGAACGAAATATTCAGCCGTGTAGGACATCATCCGATGTCACACACCGCGATTGACGATGTCACAATTCAATTATCCAAACGTCATAAATATAAGAGCACCTGGGGGCACGCCGCGACGTGATTATGTTGCGAAACGGAATGGGCGCATTGAATGGGACCAGTTGTTCTTTCAATGTACCTGCGCGCTTCTACCGGTATCTTCGGACAGCATGGACAGTGGTCGAGCGGGAGCTCGCCGCCAGCGATTGAAGAGATGGAGTTCTCGACAGGACGTGACAAGTGATGCCTTCCGAGGGGAAGGTTTTGCCATACAACGAACTGGGTAAAGGGCACTCCAATGACCGATCGGACCCCGCAAAGCGGGACCCATGCAACAAGCTCGCGCTCCATGCCGATGATGATTTTGATAACAACACTCGCCGGCTCGGCGGTAGCTCCCGCCCTGGCCGCGGCGGACCTCGATAAGACTGTCGATTTCCACATTCCGGCGCAGCCCCTCGACAGTGCGCTGCTCGAGTTCTCGAAGCAGGCGCATGTCCAGCTGGCGGTGAACTCACATTCAGTCGGCAGAATGTCCGCTCCTAGTGTTGACGGACCTTTGGTCGCGAGCGCCGCTCTTTCCGAGCTTTTGCAGCATAGTGGCCTGGAGTTCGTGACCGTCGGAAACACAGTCACGGTTTCTCCGATACAGGCAATGTCCAAGTCGGACGGTGCTACACAACCTGTGGTTCCGACCGCCCCGAGTTCGAGCACGCGGATCACGCGCGCAGCAGGGTCTGCAGACGAAGGAGGCGGCACACGTGCAGCAGACAGCAGTCAGTCGGCCTCAGCCAGCATGGCAGAAGTTCTCGTTTCTGCCGAGAAGCGCGACGAGCGGCTGCAGGATGTTCCGGTTCCCGTAACCGCAATCAGCTCTGATGCGCTCGTAACCAGCGGGAGTCGGCGTCTGCAGGACTACTACAACAAGATCCCAGGCCTCAGCCTCACAGAGGTGGATGACGGGTTTACATCTGTCGCCATTCGAGGTGTGACAGCAGGAGGTATCGGCAGCAGCCCGACTGTATCGACCGTAGTCGATGACATCCCATTCGGTGCTACTTTCATCGTCAACGGCTACCAGGAGTCAGTTTCTGACTTTGATCCCAGTGAGTTGCAGCGCGTAGAAGTGCTGCGCGGACCACAAGGAACTTTGTATGGCGCCAGCTCAATGGGCGGCCTCATCAAGTATGTCACTGTGGACCCATCCACTGATCGTCTCGGCGGCCATTTGCGTGTTGGAGGTAACGCCGTCGCTCATGGCAATGAAGGTTACGACGTCGTGGGCAATATCAACGTTCCGCTGGCCGATACATTCGCGGTCCGTGCGAGCGGCTCGGCACGCCGGGATCCTGGTTACATCGACAACGTTTTCTCGCATCAAGACAACGTCAATAGCTTCGAGTCTCAAACCGCAAGGCTGGCGGCGCTTTGGAAGCCGATGGAAGACTTCTCGATCAAGCTCAGTGCGCAATATCAGCGCACTCAGCGAGGTGGATCATCCGAGATTGATCTGCCTGCCCCTATTGGTCCAACGCCCGGTCTGAAGGATTATCAGCAGGTGGACCTGCCTGACACTGGCTGGCAGCGTCAGCAATTCCAGACCTACAGCGCGATCATCAAGAAGAAATGGGGTGAGGCTGAGCTCACTTCCCTGACCGGATACAGCATCAAACAGATCTCCAATCTCCAGGACTATTCGCCGGCGCTCGGTGGGCTCGCGAATGCCTTGTTCGGTGTCGGTGGTTTCGTCATTGGCGGTCACGACCGGCTGACCAAGCTGAGCCAGGAATTGCGACTCTCATTGCCCATCACCAGTCGGATCGACTGGATGGTCGGCGTCTTCTACACCCATGAGATCAGCCGTGTGCCGTATCTGTTCAGGGCGGTTGACCCTGCTACATTGACACCGTCCAGTGTTGCATATGGTGGGCTCGCCGGCGGCACGGCATACCAGGGAGACGATCCTCAGTCATATCTGGAATATGCCGGGTTTACAGACATCACGGTCAAGTTGACCGATGAGTTTGATGTTCAGCTGGGGGCGCGGGAAAGTCATAATAAGCTCGGGTATTCCAACTACAGCATCGGACCCTTCAATGGACTCCTGGGCCAGACTTTCTACCATGAGCAGCCACAGCTGACCTCGACGGAAAATCCTTTCACTTATCTGTTGTCACCGCGTTACAAGTTCTCCCCCGACCTGATGGTCTATGCGCGCCTGGCCTCCGGGTATCGGCCGGGTGGCTTCAACATCAATCCTGTCATTCGGGCGGAGGGTTTTCCGACGTTCAGGCATGATACGACCAAGAGCTATGAGATCGGCACCAAGGGCGATCTGTTCGAGAAGATGCTGACCTTCGATGCCTCTGTGTATTACATCGATTGGAAGGATATTCAGCTCGAGTTGACGGACCCGGCTGACGTCACAGTGAAGTACACATTGAACGCCGGCCGAGCTGTCAGTAAAGGTGCTGAGTTGGCGCTGACCCTCAGGCCTACGCAGGGGCTGAACCTGTCGGGTTGGGCTGATTTCAATGACGCGAAGCTCACGGAGCTGCCACCCAATTCCACGCTGACAGCTAAGCCTGGCGATCGGCTACCCTACAGCGCACGTTGGTCGGCAGGGCTTTCCGCTGATCAACAGTTCCCGCTGACAGACAAGCTGACAGGGTTCGCTGGCGCGTCTCTATCCTATGTTGGGGACCGGAAGGGACAATTCCTTACCGGAGGGATTTTGCAGGGTACTTTCCCGTCTTACGTGCAGGCTGATGTCAACGGCGGTGTTATGTTCGACACCTGGAAGATCGACGCCTTCGTTGACAACGTGGCCGATCGGCGCGGAGTGCTGAGAAACGGTAACGACTCGCTGATGGGATTGCCCTATAGAGTCACCTACATTCGTCCTCGCACCTACGGAATATCTGTAAGCAAGGACTTTTGAGGGACACGATGAAGTTCAGCGGTTATCGCGGGTACATGCTCAATGTATTGCTGGTCATACAGGCCTTCAATTTCGCTGATCGCGGTGCCCTGGGCATTGTCATGCAGGACATCAAGGCGGCGTTGAGTCTGACCGATACGCAGTTGGGGCTGCTGGCAGGGATGGCCTTCGCGTTCTTTTATTCGATTATGGGTATTCCCATTGCGCGCTGGGCAGATCGTGGGAACCGGGTGACCATCATCTCCCTGACCTGTGCTTTGTGGAGTCTGATGGTTGCCCTTTGTGGCGCAGCTGGAGGTTTCCTCCAGCTGCTTCTGATACGAGTCGGAGTTGCCGTCGGTGAGGCCGGCTGTGTGCCTGCGGCTAATTCGCTTATTTCCGACACATTTGATCGCTCCGAGCGTCCTCGAGCCTTTGCGAGATACATGTTGGGCGGACCGCTCAGTGTCATATTGGGCTATTTCGTTGCGGGTTGGTTGAATGAGTTCTATGGCTGGCGGATTACATTTGCCCTGGTGGGGTTGCCGGGTCTGGTGTTGGCGGCGGTGGCCGCGTTCACATTGCGGGAGCCTCGTCGCGAGAAAGAAGCGAAAGTAGAGGTCAGCGAACAGCCTGGCGTGTGGGAAGTGTTGAGAACACTGTGGGGAAACCGCACATTTGTTCACCTCCTGATTTCCTTCGCAGTCATGTACTTCTTCAGTTTCGGAGTCTGGCAGTGGGTGCCGGCCTTCTTCGTTCGGGCCCACGGGCTGCAGACCGGCGTCATAGGTACCTGCTTTGCGCTTATCTGGGGCGTGGGGGGCATGCTGGGGACGTTTTTCGGCGGCGAGCTGGCTTCCAGATATGCAAACAACAATGAGCGCCTGCAGCTGACGGCAATGGCCATTATTGTTGCCACGTTTGGCCTGGTGGTGCCGGTCATCTTTATCACCGATAACTACGTCATCGCGTTTGCAGTGATGACCTTGGCCGCAATTGCATGGAGCTCAACCTATGGGCCGTGGTTCGCGACTATCCAGACGCTCGTTCCTGAGCGGATGCGCGCCATGGCGATTGCGATCGTATTCCTGTTCGCGAACCTCATCGGAATGGGCATCGGACCGTTGATGACGGGTGTGCTGAGTGATGCCTTCAGACCCTGGGCAGGCGATGATTCCCTGCGCTACGCGCTTTTGGCTTTGTGCCCGGGTTATGTATGGGCTGGATGGCATTTGTGGCGAGCGAGTCGACTGCTTCCGAACGATCTTCCTGGGGAGGCTGATCAGGGTCGACACCCCGCGTCAGACGCTTCTCTTCAAAGCAGGAGCCCGTCCAAGATCCTGCCTGCCGGTCGGTGATTCAGGACCCGGCATCCATGGTTCGGAGTGTCGAAGCTGAACATCCCTACGAAGAGCCGTTACAAGTGCGGCCCATCGTGCTGGAGAGGGCAGAGCAATGGACTGCGCGGTCGCGAAAGGGCCGCGAATATGCGATCTGGATTTCGCTTCCGAAGGGAAACCCGCCCGAGCAGGGATATCCGCTGATCTTTGTGCTCGACCCCCACACCGCATTTGCAACGCTCGTGGACTGGGTTCGTAATCACGAGAACATGTACGGTCCCGTGGTGGTCGTCGGAGTTGGATCACCGAGTGATTCACATATTGATGATCGGCTTTTGGATCTGACTCCTCCCACCGATCCTACGACGCTTCCCGCATTTCGCAGTGATTGGGGATCTGTCGGCGGCGCCGACGACTTTCTGGAATTCGTGACAGAAATAGTGAGGCCACAGGTCAGCCGTCGAGTCCCTGTGGACATGACACGCCAGGCTCTGTTTGGTCATTCTCTCGGCGGATTATTCGTCCTACATTCTCTCTTCACAAAGCCGACAACGTTCGATACGTATGTCGCCGCCAGTCCATCGGTCTGGTGGGGAAATAAGGTTGTGTTGCGGGAGATTGCTGAGTTCAGCAAACGGCAGAAAGACAGTGGAGGGCCGCGACGATTGCTCATTACGATCGGTGAGCTGGAGTCGAAGGTGAATCCTGAAGAGCTGCGTGCAGCCGAAATGAGCTCAATCAACCTATACGAAGTCAGGCAGCACAGTCGGATGGTCGAAAATGCGGTGGCGCTGGCAGCCGAGCTTGCCCCGCTGGCCGCGCATGGTTTGCACACGGTGTTTGCCCGATTTGTAGATGAAACCCACAATTCAGTGATACCGGCTTATCTCAGCCGAGGGGCCCGCTTCACATTGAATCACTGGTTCGGCTGAGCTCAGGAGGAAAGAGCGTGTGTGACACAATGGCAGCAGTGGCAGGAGCTACGGAGACCGGTGGCACTCTGTTCGCGAAGAACAGCGATCGAGATCACACAGAAGCGCAGTACTTGGAGCTGTTTCCCGCCCGCCGGCACGCGGCCGGAGAGAAGCTCCAGCTGACCTATGTCGAGATTGATCAGGCTTCCGAAACGCACGCTGTTCTGCTCTCGAAGCCCCACTGGATCTGGGGAGCTGAAATCGGTGCCAACTCACATGGCCTGACCATCGGTAACGAAGCGATCTTCGCCAAGTTGGAAGCGTCGCTCGAACCGGGTGTCATTGGGATGGACTACGTCAGGCTGGCGCTCGAGCGTGCGGGTGAGGTGGATGAAGCCATTCATGTCATTACCTCACTGCTGCGGCGATATGGGCAGGGAGGCAATTGCGGCTTTCGACGCGCCTTGGGGTATCACAACTCCTACATGATCGCGGACCGCAACGGCGCCAAAGTGCTGGAAACAGTTGACCGGGAGTGGGTCGTGCTGCCTGTGACCGCGTCCTGTGCGATCTCGAATGCCGTCAAAGTGGAGGCATCGTTCAGCACTTCGAGCAATACCTTGCAGACCCGAGCAATCGAGGCAGGACTGTACCAGCCCGGTGCTTCTTTCTCCTTCAGGTCTGTGTTTGAAGATCCTGCGAAGTCCGCTCGCGGGCGCTATCGCCACGATCGTGCAACTCAATTGCTCGCTGAAAACGTCGGTGGTCTTCGGGTAAGCGATCTCTTTCGGATCCTTCGCGACCATGTGGAAGGTCCCGTGATTGACGGCCGACCCGGGTCGCGAATCTGTGCCCATCAGCACGAGAACCCCATCGGTCAAACGACTGCATCCTGGGTTTCCGATCTCACGCCCGGCAAGACAATTCATTGGGTGACGGGGACCGCGGCGGCCTGTACTGGAATATTCAAACCTCTTATGTTGGAGCTGCCGATCCCCGATCACGGTCCCCATCCAGGGGCGCATCCGGATTCCAACTCACTCTGGTGGCGCCACGAGCAACTTCGCCAGAGCAAGGAGTCCTGGAGCGCTGCGCAAACCAGGGACTTTGATCAGCAACGCCAGGCGCTTGAATCCAAATTCCTGGATGTCATGCGTGCGTGCCCGCCACCTGCAGATGTTCGAAGTCGGGATGATGCGCGCACCCGCATCGAGAAATGTTGGCAGGAGGCCTTGGCTTTTGAATCTCAGTGGTTCGGCCAAGCTCAGCGGGATCGGGCGCAAGCGAGTTGACCCGCTAGTATGCTTCCCGGCGCTGTATGGACGCGACCGCATTCTCGGTCGGTCTCGTGGGAGTGGATGTCTCGATAAACACGATGCCATCGAAAGCCTTCTGAAGCACAACCTGCGAGAGCAAAGGCGGGTCACTGAGCGCCCATCCCATGCAGTACATAGTTTGCGGCGTCGTTAACCACTCTTCGACAGTAGCTTCCTGCGGCGCCCCGCGGAAATCGAGCAGTAGAGCCGGATGTCCAACGCTGGAGAGGTACCACGGAATCGTACCCTCGGCCGCCGCAGAAACATGACCGACGGTTAGCTCGCCAAAGCTCCGATCTGCGAGCCACTGCCTCGCGGTATAAGCTCCATGATCCATCTCGAGCGCGAAAACATAGTACCGGGCGCCGAGTTTTTGTCTCAGGATGAGGCCCAGGTTGCGGCGCTCCTCGCCCTGCGCATCCTTGCAGCCGACCACGACGTGGAAGTTATGAGCCCAAAGGATGACCTTGGGTTTAGGCGGTTCGTCGCTCGCAAGCAGTCCGAGTATGTTTTCCGCGAGGAACCCCGAGCGTGCGATATTGTCCAGACCGGTTTCCTCGGAGTTTTCCCGGACGTTTGCGGCTACCCACTGCACGACAATCCGGAGATGTTGAGCAGCAAGCCGATTCTCATCGGCGGACTTCTGGGACGTACAGGTCTTTCCAGTCTGATCAAACCACTGCTCGAGATCGCGAAGCTCGTGAAGAAGTTGAGAGCTGAGCTGCTTGTGAGCCATGAGAAGCCCGTCGGCCTCTCCTTTTCCGATGCTCTCGAACATCCTTCGCGCCCCGTCGATCTGTTCCGAGCCAATCTTCCGAAGATAGGCCAGTACATGCTCGCGGCTGAAACGGGTCTGAAGAATATCGGCGCCGAAGATGCGGACCCGTTTCTCCTCCGGCAACGCCGCGTTATGTGTGCGAAGCCATTCCAGGATCTCGCCGAACTCGGCAACGTCCCACATTGCTGATCTAAGGTCGGTGAGTGCGGTTGAACGGGAGCCCTTGCCGTAGACAATGTAGTCGTTGAGCGCTCGTGCGGCTGAATAGCTTGCTTCCATGGCAAGAACGTTGAAGCCCATGTGCCGCACCAGAAACCGGATCATCCGGTGCCTGACCTGAAAGAATTCGCGGGTGCCGTGATTCGATTCGCCCAAGGCGACGACGTCGACTCCGGTCAGGATGTGAGTGAGAGGAGCCAGATCCTCTTCGGGGGTGTCCGGCTCAGTGCCGGCCAGCGCAATAGCATGTTTGTGCAACCATGTCTTGATGCCCTCTGAGTGCCGCGTCGTCATGAAGATGTCACCCCCTTCCTGTGGGCCTTCAAACAGCCCGCCCCATTATGCGGAATTTTCCGCGGCGTTGGTTGACGAAACTGTTGATTTAGATAGAAGGGCACTGGTCAGAACCGCAGCGGTCAAAGCACAGGCAGCACCCAACAGGAAGGACATCTGGTAGCCACTGCTCAGGGCTGTTGCATCGGAAACTCCTTCGCCCATCAGGTTGTGAGCCCTCGATGCCGCGAGGCTTGCAAGTGCCGCGAGACCCAGCCCCCCTCCAATCAGGAATGACGTGTTGACCACGCCCGATGCCAGACCTGACTCAGCGGGATCGACATCCTGCAGGGCCGCAAGGACCAAAGGATTGTATCCAATACCGCTGCCGATTCCGTAAAGCGCCATGGCTGGAACCAGGTAGAGCATGAAGTTGTCGCCGACGGGGGCGATGGCCAGAAGACCCAGCCCGACCCCCGTGATGGCCAGGCCGGTGAACATCGGAATCTTCAGGCCAAAGCGGGCAATCAGCCTCGCTGAAAGGCCTAGAGAGAAGGCCGCCATGACGAGATTGGGAGGAAGAAATGCGATTGCCACCTGCAGCGTGTCATATCCCTGGACGGTTTGCAGGTACACGGCCGTTATTGAAAACCAGGCAAAGATAGCGGATGCCCAGAGGACAGTAGCAAGATTTGCAACAGTGAAGTTCCTCAGACGAAACACACTTAGCGGCACCAGGGGAGCCGCGGTCTTTGACTGGATGCGGAGGAATACAGCGATCAGGACAGCGGCGGCGAGAAAAAGAACCAGCGGCAGACGGGGCGGCGAGCTCGTATCTGCGCTGCTGATAATCGCGTAGTCCAGCAATATGAGAGCTGTGGTGATGGTGACGGCACCAGCTATGTCTGGCCGCGTATTCCTTCCTCGGACACGGTTTTCACTCAGGAGACGTGTAGAGAACAGAACAACCGCGATTCCGATCGGTATGTTGACTAGGAAGATCGACCGCCACCCGAGCGAACTCGTGAGAACTCCGCCGAGAAGAACACCCAGGCTGCCGCCACCAGCGCAGACGAACGAGTAGAACCCCATGGCCTTGGCGCGCTCGCCAGGCTCAGGGAATAAATTCATTACCAGTGACAACGATACGGCGGCGACCACGGCTCCGCCCAAGCCTTGTGCAGCGCGCGCCACCACGAGCCACGTCTGTGTTGGCGCAAGTCCACATGCCAGCGAAGCGACGGTGAACAACACTATCCCCGTCACAAACAGCTTTCGATGCCCGATGAGATCGCCCAGACGTCCCCCGAGCAGTAGAAATCCGGCGAACGTCAGGATGTAGGCATTGACCACCCACGCGATCGACGCCGGTGAGAACTGAAGATCAGTCCGGATTGCGGGGAGCGCGACATTAACAATTGTTGTGTCCAGCGTCATCATCAGGACGCCGAGGCACATGACGTAGAGCGCGCGCCAGCGGCGCAAGATGCTCCGATCCTCGTCAGCAGGATTCGCTGTCTTCTGGCATTCCATTGCCCGACCTCAGGTTACGCGATCCCATTCAGCCACCCGATGCGTGACGTGTCAATCAGTGGCTTGACACAATCAAACAATCCAACACCGGCACACCGCGATTTTCGTGACCCCGATGCGAACTTTCAGGACTAACGTCGTTTCTCTAGCTTCATGATTCGGAAAGGAAACTGATCGAAACGATACATTCGCTTGCCGCGACGCAGCGAACTGGATCCGAATTTAGCTTGAGTTGGTGCCCACCGTTCCCGAATCTACGCCGCCGGCCAAGGTCGGCCCCAACCCGGCTTGTTGTGTTTGATTATTGAATGCAGAGGTACAGCTCATGAATGACGAGGCACCGCGAAGCCTGCAGAACATCCAGATCACATCGACGTTTACAGGATCCCTGCTGCAGGCCCCTCTGCAATTCTGGATGGACAGACTGGGTATCGCGGCGACCACGTCGGTCGCGGGATATGCGCAAGTTCTGCAACAGCTGGTGGATGCCGACAGCCCGTTGGCCCGCAATCCGGCTGGCTTCAACATCCTGCTGGTGCGCCTCGAGGACTGGATCCCAAGCACGATGCTGGGATTGTCGGTCGAGGAAGTCAGGGCACACCTCGATCGCATCTCGGAGGACTTCGCCAAAGCCGTGGAGGGTCTGAGCACGCGGACGAGTGCTGCGACCTTCGTCTTCTTTGGTCCGTCATCGTCCGAGTTTCCTGGCAGTCACGTTGGCTCGGTCTCGGACGCGGAGGCAAGACTGCTTGCATCGCTCTCGAGGATCGGGGCAGTCCATTGTTGGACCCATGCCGATCTCATGCGGCTGTATCCGCTCGATCGATGGGAAGACCCGACAGCGAATCAGATCGGCCACATTCCCTACACGAATGACTATTTCGTGGCCATGGCTACCTTGATGGCGCGTCGCATCGCCGTCCTTCGTAAACCGCCCTACAAAGTGATCGCTGTGGATTGTGACAACACGCTGTGGAAGGGAATTTGCGGTGAAGACGGGCCGAGTGGGATCGTTCTCACTCCCGCACACGTCGAGTTCCAACGGATGCTGGTCAAGCAGCACGACGCTGGCATGTTGATTTGCTTGTGCAGCAAGAACAATCCGATCGACGTCGAGGCGGTATTTGCGCAACGATCCGATATGCCGTTAAAGCAGGCGCACCTCGTCACCACCCGGCTCAACTGGAGTCCGAAGTCGGAGAATCTGCGGTCCATTGCGCAAGAGCTCAATCTGTCGCCCGACAGCTTCGTGTTTGTCGATGACAACCCGATGGAGTGTGCTGAAGTTCGGGCACATTCTCCGCCGGTATTGACCCTTCAGTTTCCGGTCGATGAACAGTTGATCGGGCGCTTCATGGATCATGTCTGGGCGTTCGATCGGGTGGGTGTCACGGAAGACGGGCGGCGGCGCACCGCGCAGTACAAAGAAAATCGCGCGCGCCAGGATGCCTTGGTCAAATCGGAGAATCTGGCGCAGTTTCTCGAGTCTCTCGATCTGCAGGTCGACATCCAGACCATGCGGCCGGATCAACTACCGCGAGTGGCCGAGCTCGTGCAGCGGACCAATCAGTTCAACACGACGGCGGTCCGGCGGACGGGAAGCGAAATTGAGTCAGGCATTGCCTCAAATGAGTTTGAGGTTTGGGTAGTCAGCGTCCGAGACCGGTTCGGCGATTACGGATTGGTCGGCGCAGTGTTTTGCGTGCGAACACAGGGTGCGCTGGAGGTCGATACCTTCGTCCTGAGTTGCCGTGTACTCGGCCGAGGCGTCGAGTTCCAGATTGTTCGGGAGCTCGGAAGAAAAGCCAGGGAGGAAGAGCGATCCGATGTCGTATTGCGATATCGCGAAACCCGCCGCAACGTTCCGGCTCGGGACTTTCTACGACGGGCCTTCAGTAAGTTCGAGTCCGTTTCTGAAGCCGGGTCAGCGGCGCAGGGTGAAACTCGCTTTGTCATCCCCGCAGTCGAGGCGGAAGGTTTGGTGTTGGATACGTCGGCTCCTGCGGAAATCATCGAAGAGACGCCAAAGAGCAAGCTGGCCGGTACGCCGCAACCCACTGAGACCCTTGCGTGGGTGGAGGCGGGATATCAACTTTGTCGTGTTGCCGACATCGTGGCTCGCATTCAGAGCACTGGAATCAAAGCTCGCAACGCGATTCGGAAGTACGTCGAGCCTCGGAACCCCGAGGAAGCCAAGGTGGCGTCCATCTGGGCGACGCTGTTGGGCATCGATAGGGTGGGAAGCACCGACGATTTCTTTGACCTGGGAGGCGACTCCCTTCGAGCGGTACAAGTCATCGCTCGCATCGAGTCCGAGCTTGGCCTGCAGCTGTCTGCGTATGATTTCTTCCAAGGTCAGACCGTCGCGGAAGTTGCCGCCAAACTGAGCACGGCGGCGCGCTCCGCTCCCGCAATTGCAAAGGCTGATCGCAGTGGACCCCTGGCACTGTCCTGGGCGCAACAGCGCTTGTGGTTTATCGACCAGCTCGAAGGCGGCAGCACGGCATACCACGTGCCCCTGGGAATCCGCTTCCGCGGTGAGTTGGACGCGGCAGCATTGGAGCAATCGCTGGGATCGCTCGTGCAAAGGCATGAAGTGTTGCGGACTCACTTTGTGTCACGTGAGGGGCAGGTCGTCCAGGAGATTGAGCGGGAATGCGCCATTCGCCTCGTATCACACGATCTGAGCGGACAGCCTCAGAACCAGCGCGATTCGGTTCTGGCGCGTCGCGCGCAAGAGGAGCTCGGTCAGCCGTTTGATCTGAGCACGGGTCCGCTCGTCCGTGCAGCGCTATTTCGATTGAGCGCGGCTGAGAATGTGTTGTTGATCTCGATGCATCACACGGTCTCAGACGGGTGGTCGATCGGGGTAATGATTCGAGAGCTCGCAACTCTTTACCAGGCTCATCGGGGGCTTCGAGTGGAGCCTTTACCTGCTCTGCCGATCCAGTATGCCGACTACGCGCAATGGCAGCGTGCCTGGCTGACTGGTCAGCGGCTGCAGAATCAGTTGTCGTATTGGAAGGCGCATCTTGCAGAAGCGCCAGTCCTGCTGGAGCTGCCGACCGATCGCCCTCGGCCCGCTACTCAGTCCTTCCGGGGTGGCAATGTCAAAGTTGTGTTCGACGCGTCTCAAACGGCAGCCATCAAAAGGTTCGCGCGCGAGCAGAATGTGACTCTCGCGATGACCTTGTATGCCGGATGGTCCGTTCTTCTCTCGCGGCTGAGCGGGCAGTCCGACATCGTGATCGGCGTGCCTGTGGCAAATCGCCGGCGAATGGAGCTCGAGCAACTCGTCGGGTTATTCGTGAACACGTTGCCCGTGCGAGTGAAACTGAATGGATCTCCCTGCTCCCGGGATCTCCTGTCCCGCGTCAAGGAGAGTCTGCTGGGTGCTTACGAGCATCAGGATATTCCGTTCGAGCAGGTTGTTGAGGCAGTGCAACCGGCGCGCAGCCTGGCCCACAGCCCACTCTTCCAGAATCTCTTTGTGATGCTGAATGCGCCGCGGGACTGGGTGCAGCTGCAGGGACTGTCGCTGATTGAAGAAGAGGTTTCGCAGCGGACGGCCCAGTTTGATCTGACCCTCACCCTGCGTGACGACGGAGATGCGCTGGTTGGCACTCTCAACTACGCAGTCGATCTGTTCAGCGAAACTACTATCGAGCGGTGGGTGACTGCCTTCAAAGCTCTCATGGCAGCGATGATAGAAACGCCGGATCTCGATGCGGGTCGGCTGCCCCTGATGAGCTCAGCGGAGCGGCGACAGATTCTGGAAGAATTCAACTCCGACAGGCTCTCCTATCCACCGAAGATCCTGTTGCACGAGATGTTTGAAGATCAGGCGCGTCTCAATTCCACGGCCGTGGCCCTGGAGATCGATGGGGCTCAGATGTCTTATACAGAGCTGAACTGCCGCGCGAACCAGTTGGCCCGATATCTGCGGCGACTCGGCGCCGGCCCGGATCAGCGAGTCGGAATCTGCGCGGTGCGCAGCTTCGAGATGGTGGTCGGTCTCTTCGGAATACTCAAGTCAGGTGCCGCCTATGTACCTCTGGATCCCACATATCCAGCGGAACGTCTGCAATACATGCTGGCGGATTCAGCACCTGGAGTACTGCTCATACAGGAGTCCCTGCGCGACCGAATTCCCCCAAGCTCTGCAACTTTGGTTGCGTTGGATAGCGACTGGTCGGAGATCGCCACTTGCGACAGCACCGATCTGGATCGCGATGTCACGGGACACCAGGAGCGCAATCTTGCGTATGTGATCTACACTTCAGGTTCGACGGGCAGACCCAAGGGTGCGATGAATGAGCACCGGGCCGTGGTGAACCGCGTCAGATGGATGCAGACCGTCTATCCGCTGAGCAGCGCAGATCGTGTGCTGCAAAAGACTCCGTTCAGTTTCGATGTATCGGTGTGGGAATTTTTCTGCACGCTGTCAAATGGCGCACGCCTGGTTCTGGCGCGTCCCGAAGGACACCGGGATCCCGCGTATCTCTCCGCGTTGATGGAGTCAGCCGGGATCACGATGTTGCACTTCGTTCCCTCGATGTTGCAGAGCTTCCTCGAGCATCGGCCGCAGGTGAGTTACCCGAGCCTCCGGCGGGTCTTGTGCAGCGGGGAAGAGCTGCCCGTGGCGCTGAAGAATCGGTTTCTGTCTACGTTTCCCGGCGTCGCGTTGACGAATCTGTATGGACCAACGGAAACTGCTGTCGAAGTGACAGCCTGGGACTGCCGCTTCGATGAGACGGTCGCGCGGGTGCCGATTGGCAGGCCGATTTCCAATGTGCGGATGTATGTGCTGGACGAGTATTACCAACCGGTTCCCTTGGGGGTGGTTGGTGAGATCTACATCGGCGGGAGCGCTGTCGGACGTGGCTATCTCAATCAGCCGCAATTGACAGCCGAACGCTTTGTTGCAGATCCCTTCTCCCGTGGTTCTGAGGCCCGCCTGTATAAAACGGGCGATCTCGGGAAATGGCGCCCGGATGGCAGCATCGAATACCTGGGTCGCAATGACCATCAAGTCAAAATCCGTGGGTTCCGAATCGAGCTCGGGGAAATCGAGTCGCAGCTGCTGCGCCTGCCTCAGGTCAGAGAAGCGGTGGTGGTTGCGAAGGAAGGCGCTGGCGGCCAAAAGCGCCTGGTGGCCTACCTGACCGCCAACGACGAATTCCAAAGAGCCGCATGCAACGCGGAAGCCCTGCGCTCAGCACTTGCTCCGACCTTGCCTGAGCACATGATTCCGACGGCGTTCGTGGTAATGGAGCAATTTCCGTTGAATGCGAACGGCAAGCTGGACCGCCGCTCGCTGCCGGAGCCCGGATCAGGTGCATTTGCGAGCCAACACTATGAGCCGCCGCAGGGTGAGCTCGAAGAGGTACTGGCCGGAATCTGGCAAAGCCTGCTGGGCCTCGAAAGAGTGGGGCGCCGGGACAGCTTCTTCCTGTTGGGCGGTCACTCACTCCTGATCATGGAGATGATGGAGCGGCTGAACCGGGTAGGGCTCTTCATCGAAGTCCGACAGGTTTTCGAGACGCCGACGCTCGCGGAGTTGGCGGCCTCGCTGTCAACGTACTCGCGACACCAGGCTGAGATTCCGCCCAATCTGATTCCGGCGGGATGCGAAGCGATCACTCCAGACATGCTGACGCTGGTCGATCTCAGCCAGGATCAGATCGATCGCATCGTAAACAGTGTCCCGGGAGGTGGTGCCAATGTGCAGGATGTATATCCTCTTGCGCCGCTCCAACAGGGAATGTTGTTTCATCATTTGCTGAATGAGCACGGGGCAGATACATATGTAGTCGCTACGTTGCTCTCTGTTTCGTCGCGGGACCGTCTCGACCAACTGGTCACGGCTTTGCAAAGACTCGTAGACCGGCACGATATGTTGCGCACATCAGTGATGTGGGAGCATTTGCCGCAACCGGTGCAAGTTGTGTGGCGCAAGGCTGCATTACACGTAACCGAGCGATCATTGGACTCGACCCGGGAGCCCCTGGAGCAACTGAAACAATGGATGAGCCCCCAAGAACAGCGACTGGATCTCAGGCAGGCTCCTCTGATGCGTCTGCAGATTGCGGAAGACCCTCGCTCTACCTGCTGGTTCGCTATCCTGCGGCTGCACCATATCATCGATGATGGTGCCTCCCTCGAGGTCATGATCTCCGAGATTGTGGCTCACATGGAACGCCATGCAGTTCCGACCTCGGAGCCAACCCCGTACAGAAACCACATAGCCGCCGCAATGGCGTTTTCTGAGACTCATGATGTCGAAGCCTTCTTCAAGGAGAAGCTGGGCGACGTAGATGAGACCACGGCTCCCTTCGGCCTGTTGGATGTGCATGCGGATGGTAAGGAGACGAGTGAAGCGTTCAGAGAACTGAAACCTAATCTCGCGCAGCGCCTTCGCAGACAGGCGGGGAGTCAGGGAGTGAGCGTGGCGACTCTCTTCCATGCGGGATGGGGGCTGGTTGTGGCTCATACCAGTGGCCGCGACGACGTCGTCTTTGGGTCGGTGCTGCTCGGCCGAATGAATGGCGCGACGGGCGCCAATCGCGTTGTCGGAATGTTCATCAACACGCTGCCGGTGCGGCTGAAGATCAATGACCGCTCAATCGGGTCCCTGGTTGAAGGGGCGCAGCGAGAGTTGGTTGACCTGATCACTCATGAGCAAGCGTCTCTGGCGGTAGCCCAGCGTTGCAGTGCGATCGGCAGCTCGACTCCCTTGTTCACCGCTCAGCTGAACTTCAGACACGGCGCCCGAAATGCTAAAGCGCAGTGGGAAGCTGCGGACGGCGTCAACGCCCTGGCGTATTACTCCAGGACGAACTATCCGGTTGCGGCCTCTATTGACGATCTGGGCGACAACTTCTCAATCCGCATTCAGACCCACCAGACCATTGATCCGGGTCGGGTAGCTGATTACCTGGTCCAGATCATGGAATCCATTGCGATTGCACTGGACGATGCGCCGCAAACGCCCGCAATGCTTTTGAAAATGATGCCGCAGGAGGAGTTCCGCAGGATCGTTGCGGAAACGAATCGCACTGAGGTAGTGCAACCCCGCGCTCTCATCCATCGACTTTTCGAGAACCAGGTTGCGCTGACGCCGGACGCTCTTGCGGTTACGTATAAAGACCGGAGCCTGACTTATCGGGACCTGAACGCGCGCTCGAATCAGTTGGCGCGGACTCTCAGACAACGGGAGGTAGGCCCCGACCGCCTGGTGGCTTTGTGTGTCGATCGGAGCCCGGAGATGCTCGTCGGCATTCTGGCAGTGCTGAAGGCCGGAGGTGCCTACGTGCCATTGGATCCCGCCAATCCAGGCGAGCGCCTGCAACTCATTTTGACCAATGCAAAACCTGCGCTGATTCTGACCCAACGGAAGTACAGGGAGCTTTTGTCCGGCACATCCATTCCCACTCTCGAGGTGGATTCGGATTGGGACGTCGTCTCGCAGGAATGTGAAGACAACTTGGAGCCACAAACAGCAGACGAAGGTACTCAAAGCCTCGCCTACGTCATCTACACATCGGGTTCGACCGGAACTCCCAAGGGAGTCATGGTTGAGCATCACAGCATTGTGAATTACGCCTCGCATATCCTGCGACAGTTCGATGTCGGCTCGGGTGATGGATCTCTGCTCAGTACGTCCATCAGCTTCGATCTAGGTCTGACCGGGTTATACCCGGTATTGTTGGCGGGTAAGACCGTGCGGCTGTGCCCGGAGGAGCAGGGTGTGCCGGATCTTACGTCGGAGCTCAACAGCTGCCACGATCTGGCGCCACTCAAACTGACACCCTCCCATCTGGGACTGTTAGAACCAATGATCGAAAGTGGTGCACTGGCCGCGCGAATCCGCGTGCTCGCGCTCGGTGGCGAGACCCTACAGGGGAAAACGGTGCGGTGGCTGGCAAAAAACCTGCCCGGCACCAAAATATTCAACCACTATGGTCCGACTGAGGCGACTGTTGGATGCGTCGTCAATGAAATCAGCGACGGTGGCCATGGCCCGGTCCCAATCGGTAAACCGATCTCCAATACCCAGGTCTATGTCCTCGATCGGCACCGCCAGCCGGTGCCCGTAGGAGTAGTAGGGGAGATCTACGTTGCCGGCGAAGGCGTTGCGCGTGGATACCTATCTGCGCCGGAACTCACGGCGGAACGCTTTGTTGCAAACCCTTTTGCTACGCATCCGGGCAAGCGTATGTATCGCACCGGGGATCTAGGTCGTATTCGTCCTGATGGCTTGATTGAGTGCCTGGGTCGGTCTGACGGTCAGGTCAAAATCAGAGGTCATCGGATCGAGTTGGGCGAAATCGAATCTCACCTGAGGCAGTATCCGACGGTGAAGGAGGCAGTCGTTCTGGCGCGCAATGACGATGCGGGTCAACAGCGCCTCGTGGCATACCTGACGACGACTACTCCTTCAGACCAATCTGATCCGCAGCTCGCCGCCAGCCTACGTAGCTACATGAAAGACCATGTGCCCGATTACATGGTGCCATCCGCGTGGGTCGTTCTGGATCGATTGCCGATTACCAGCAACGGGAAGTTGGATCGGCGGGCACTTCCTGACCCACAGGAGCGATCAGCTTCTACAAACGAATACGAGCCTCCTCATACCGAAATTGAGAAGACCCTCGCACAGATGTGGAGTCAACTGCTGCGGGTCGAGCGGATCGGGCTGGATGATGATTTCTTCGAGCTCGGAGGACATTCACTGCTCGCCATGCAAGTTATCGTGCGCCTGCAGTCGTCATATTCGATCCAGATTCCGCTGCGACTGCTGTTTGACTGTCCGACGGTGCGTACGCTGGCGGAAAGGATTGATGCTCTGCGTTATGAGAACCTGTTGACCGAATTGGAATCGGGTGCGGACAACCAGGAGCTTCTGGAGTCTGTTACTTCGATTTCCGAGAGCCGGGTGCAGGAGTTGATCGAAGAATTGACCATGGGAAGGACGCCATGACATCGAAACGGAATTCGGCCGAACAATTACAGAATCTCTCTGGAAGCCGGACGGAGTTGCTGAAGCTGCTCATGGAGCGCAAAGCGGCGCAGACCAACCGGATCAGGAGATATCCCCGGTTGGCTGACGATGGAACGGGTCAGGTACCGGCTTCCTGGGCTCAGCAGCGGCTGTGGTTCGTTGAACAACTGGGCGGAGGCAGCGCGGGCTACCGGATCACACTGTGCGAGCGTCTGCGAGGCGATCTCAACCTCGACGCATTGAAGCGAACGCTGGAGTGCATCCTTGCGCGCCACGAGGTGCTGCGTACTGTGTTCGTCAGCATGGATGGCGAGCCCATGCAACGGATTTTGCCTGAAATTGACCTGCCGTTACGGCAGATCGATATCAGTGGCTCACCTGTTGCAGAACATACGCGGTTGCTTGCCGAGCACAAGACGATGGAGGAGCAGGAAAGCTTTGATCTCTCAAAGGGGCCGTTGATCAGAGCCAAGTTGATCCGCGTTTCCAAGAACGAGCACGTACTCATCGTCACCATGCATCACATCGCTTCAGATGGATGGTCGCGAGGCGTGTTTGTCAAGGAGATGGGCGATCTGTACACCGCCTTCTGTCGGGGGCTTCCGGATCCGCTACCGCCCTTGCGAATTCAATATTCGGACTATTCCCGGTGGCAGCGGGAGTGGTTCAAGGGCAAGCTTCTACAGCAGCAGCTCAGTTATTGGCGGGAAAGGTTGGATGGTGCGCCTCCCCATCTCGAGCTGCCAACCGATCGTGCCCGGCCCGAGAACCCGAGCCATCGAGGCGCCAATGTCAGGCTGCATATCGATGCGCGATCGACATCCGCGCTGAATGAGCTGGCACAAAGTCAGCAACTCACCCTCTTCATGGTTCTGCTTGCTGCCTGGGGCGTACTGCTGTCAAGGCTCAGTGGTCAGCCGGAGGTTGTGATCGGCACGCCTGTGGCGAATCGCAGGCAACCGGAAGTTGAGGGGCTCATCGGCTTTTTCGCGAATGTGCTGGCCCTGAGATTGAACGTTCATCAACAGCAGCGAATCGATGAGATTCTCGAGCAGACCCGTGAAGTCACGCTGAGCGCATTCGACCATCAGGATCTGCCCTTTGAGCAACTTGTGGAGACATTACGTCCTCAACGGACCCTGGGCCGGCATCCAGTGTTTCAGGCGACGTTTGCTCTTCAGAATGCACCCAGGGCGGAGCTGCACTTGCCTTCGCTCACGGCATCTCCCGAAGAGCACGTGGTCAGCGCGGCAATGTTTGACCTTGCTTTGATCCTCGAGGAACGCAACGGCGAGATCGTAGGACTACTCAACTATGCTATCGACCTGTTCGACGGAGAAACAATTGAGCGGTGGACGGTCCTGTATCAGCTTCTGTTGCAGGAGCTCGTGGATGAGAAGAACACCTTCGTAAAGGATCTGAAGATCCTTCCCGACGCTGAACGCAGAACCGTTCTCCGCGACTTCAATGCAGCGCGGCAGGACTTTGACGAGCACACATTGATCCATGAGCTCTTCGAGTCACAGGTAAAAGCGACTCCCGATCAGGTGGCGGTGGTGAGCGAAAGCGGATCGCTGACCTTTGCGCAACTCAATCGCAGAGCTAACAGGCTGGCGAACCTGCTGATTAAAAAAGGAGTGGGTCCGGATCAGCGTGTGGCGATCTACGCAGAGCGCACCTTGGATGTGATTATTGCAATCCTGGCGGCCGTGAAAGCAGGCGGCGTGTATGTTCCGATCGATACGAGTTACCCCCTTCAGCGTGTGCAAACGGTCCTACAGGACAGCGCGCCGATCGTTCTTCTCACTCAGTCAAAGCTGCTGTCGCAGCTGCCACCAACGGATGCCGAATTAATTGCGCTCGATGCCCTGCCTTTCGAAATAACCGACTGCTCAGAATCCGATCTGGGCCGCGACAGGACCGGGCTGAGTGCGCAGAATCTCGTTTACATCGTTTACACCTCCGGGTCGACGGGGACACCCAAGGGTGTGATGGTCAACCATCGCGGCCTGGTCAATGTGATCCAATGGCATTGCAAGCGTTTCGATGTGAGTCCCGGTGTTCAATGTTCCTGCATGGCAGCCTTGGGGTTCGACGCAGCGGCTTGGGAGATTTGGCCTGCGCTGGCCGCGGGCGCCACGCTACATCTGGCCCCGGCGGACGCTTCGGGCAATGCGGCAGCACTGCTTTCGTGGTGGGAGAAGCAGCCGGTTCACCTGAGCTTTTTGTCGACGCCGATGGCGGAGATGGTGCTCAGTTCCGGAACACAGCATCCGACGCTGCGTACGTTGATGACGGGCGGTGATCGCCTCCGGTCTCGGCCACACGAGCAGTCATTCACTCTTGTAAACAACTACGGGCCGACCGAGTCAACGATCATTTGCACCTCGGGAGAATTGCGTCCGGACGATTCTGTGATTCACATCGGGCGCACGGTTGAGAATTACCGGATCTACATCCTGGATGCCGAGCAGCATCCTGTCCCCGTTCGCGTCCCTGGAGAGATCTATATCGGCGGAGCGGGCGTTGCGCGCGGGTATCTGAATCGGCCTACGTTAACGGCAGAAAAGTTTGTGCCTGATCCTTACTCGGATGATGAGGGAGGCCGGATGTATCGCAGCGGTGACCTTGCTCGTTGGCGCCCGGACGGGACAATCGAATTCCTGGGACGGAATGACCAACAGGTCAAGATCCGGGGCTACCGGGTTGAGCTGGAAGACATCGAAGCGCACCTGCTACGACACGAATGTATTGCGGATGCAGTGGTGATCGCGCGTGAGAGCGACTCGGGTGAGAAGAGTCTGGTTGCCTACGTGAGTCCTCGTCTGGGAAGCGATATTGCGATGGAGGACCTGCGTGCGGATCTCAAGCGCGTGCTCCCTGACTATATGGTCCCGAGTGCGTTTGTCGTTCTTGACAGGTTGCCGTTGACGACGAATGGAAAGCTGGATCGGCGAGCACTACCGGAACCCACGGCTGCGGATTTCATCGCTCGCGAATTTGAAGCACCCGTTGGATCTACGGAGCAAGCGCTGGCTGCTATCTGGCAGGACTTGCTGAAACTGGAGCGAGTCGGTCGCCGCGATAACTTCTTTGATCTCGGCGGACACTCCCTCCACGCTACCAAAATATTTGCTCGCATCCACGAACACTTCGGTGTACGTCTCAAGGTGAGTGCTGTCTTTCAACATCCGACGATACAGCAGATGGCGGAGGTGATTGATCGGCTCGATTCGAGTGGGGCCCATGATCGGATGGATGCGGCTGCCGCTGAGGATCGAGCCCCGCTGAGTCTTTCTCAGCTCCATCATTGGCGGTTGTTGAAGTCCGGCGAGCTACCCGCAACGCGGCAAGTTGCCGCCGCGACGCGCATCAAGGGGAAGTTCAATGTGAATGCATTCCGTAAGAGCCTCGACGAGGTGGTTCGGCGTCATGCCGCTTTACGGACATCAATTGTTGAAATAGATGGGGTGCCGACCCAGCTCGTTTCCAAGCAGGCAGGGGTGATCCTGGATGTGCATGATCTTTCTGGCCTCGCACCTGAGCTGCGCGCGTCTGAGTCTGATCGCGTGATCAGCGCTCTGATCGTAGCCCCGATTGACCACTCCGCCGACCCACTTTTCGCAGCGGCGCTGCTCGTGTACGAGGAATATGAACATGTCCTGGTGCTCGCGATGGACCATCTGATATCAGATGCCGCGTCCATGAATATCCTCATGCGTGAGTTGTTCATGGCATATGGTCAAGCGGAACGCGGGGCGGCGTTCACCATGCCTCCCGTTGAGGCGCAGTTTGCTGACTATGCGATTTGGCAGAGGAGCTCGGAAAAAGTCGGGATCCAGAGTAACGGCTCGGCCTGGCATGACCGCCTCGAATCCTGTCCGCCTTTGGTCTTTCCGCAAACGCTTCAGAGTGAAAAGCGCCGAGACTTGGGATGGGGCAGTGTGCCGATCTCGATTCCGCCCGACATGAAGACTGCTTTGATCGCGTGGACCAAGCAACGAAAGACAACGCTGGCTATGACCGTACTGACCGGGTACGTGGCTGCAGTCCTTCGCTGGTGCGATGTGCGCGAGGCTGTGATCGTGTTTCAGTCGAATGGCAGGGTTGAAAGCAAGTACTCAGGAGGGATCGGGTACTTCGCGTCGCCGCTTTTCCTGCGCATATCGGCGTCCGGCGCAGATTTTGACGACCTGTTGGTCCGTGTGACGCAGGAGTACTGTGCGGCCTCTGAGCATATTCATTTCCCATACGTCTCGGCCAAACAACGGCAGCCCGGTTACACCCGGAACACGACCTTCAATTGGATTCCGCTCGCTCATCGAATGCAGCCGCCGGTAACCGACGGCTCCAATGCAGCAATCACCTGCTCAGAGTTTCAGTTTGAAAACCCGGCATCGAGGGTGCTGAAGCAACATGAGCGGCAGCCTATCGCGCTCTTTATGGAGCAAGAGGAGTCGATAGGAGGGAAGATTTCGTTCCCGATGCGATGGTATTCGGTGGAGGATATGCGGCGATTCTCTGAGCATATGATGCGCGTATTGCGGATGATGTTGGAGAAGGCGGAGCTGCCAGTGGAGTCTATTGGGCTCGATTCAATCTAGGCAAAGCGTGATCACGGTGTACTTGAGGGATGGACCGAATGATGTGCTGTGGGAGCAGATGTCATCGCCGCCCTTGTGAACAACGCCTGACATCGCTCGTCGGCATCACGGGGCAACTGGCGAGCATTAGGTGCTGTTTATCTAGTCGAGCTCGCGGTTGTGTTCGACGCGACCATCGCGAGTGCGCCGCGACGCTGGGTTCGACAAATCTTTTTGTTCACTGATACCGCCGAGGCGGGGATCCATGCGATCGATCGATGGCAGATTCCAAATGTGCCCTGCAATATAAATATAAAACGCTGCTCCGCCAACAAAGTACCGACAATTGTCCGAAGAATTTTCTTGTGGGCCATGCCACATTGTCCCGGTGATTCTGTTTCGTAACGCAATAGCACGGCGGGCCGATGAGTGTTATGCGACGCAACATCATCGCAATGAGGTTGCGTCGCGACGTTACTTTTCCAAGAAAAAGGCGGATAAATCGAGTGCCGATCCGATCATCAAATGATTCAGGATGGAGGCGCAAATGGACGAGCAAATGAAAAGTCGTGAGCAGAAGCCGCGCATTGAGCTGATCATGTTGGGTCGAGCCTCAACATCAACTCATGGTTCAAACTATCAATTCCCTTGGTTTGAGACAACCCCGCCGCCGTACGATCGGCGCTGCCTGTCATGTTGAGTCTGACGTGACAGAGAAGGGGGCGACGACGCCCCCTTTTCTGCAATCGAAACTTCTGCCCGAACAGACGTATGGAGCGTCGCCGTGAATTCACCTGATCTATCGACCGAGGCGTCACGATGGCTGGTCGAGCTACAAACAACAGATTGCCTCGATGATGTCTGGGACGAATTTGATGCGTGGTTCCAAGCCAGCCCCACTCACAAGGCAGCCTACGCGCAGGCGCAGCGTCACTGGCTCGAACTGGCTGGGCTTCCCACGCCCCCGACGCGTTCTCGCGCGGTGTGGACTTCAGAAAGGCGTGGCGCCCGATATATAGCCCAGCTTCGCTCGGTATGCACGGCGCATTGGGAGTTGATCTTTGCTGCCCTCCTCGCGGTACTGATTTCGCATAACACCTGAGGATCGTCCCTCCGCCTCCGCCGCTCTCGCGGCATCAACGTTCAGGCCTGCGATCCATCTGATTTATTTTCAGGCCGGTGGCCCCTTTTTCCTCGATGCGGTGTCTTCCTTTTCAGGAGCAGCGTGATCCCGACCATTGTCAGCGCTGCAGCATGAATAGGAGTTCTAAGTATGTTCAAGAAGAACCACACACCATCGAACTTTTCAGGCTTACAAAACAATGGCAGAGAAAGACGATGCACTCATCCTGCGACCCGGCAGGCGTTCGAAGGGTCCTACAGCAGCAGACATATTCCTCAGA
>Ga0207641_10000174_pt1 | contig 89117 bp, 82 predicted proteins | sample KBSSwiS62_FD_184306 | JGI IMG/M metagenome (GOLD analysis project Ga0207641, IMG submission 184306) | Switchgrass rhizosphere microbial communities from Kellogg Biological Station, Michigan, USA - KBS Switchgrass S6-2 (SPAdes) (version 2) | ecosystem: Host-associated > Plants > Roots >...
CCAGGAGCCTGTCTGACTAATGTTCGCCTGCTGCGGCCGTCCCCCAGCGGCATCTTTGGGCGATCCTTTCACTTACATAGTGTCGACTATGCGCGTGAAAGGATCGCCCAAATCTGCTCGCTGGGGGACGCCCTCGCGACGGCGCCCATTAGTCAGACAGGCTCCTAACCGACGGGCACTGACCTCAGCTTTGCTTCATGCCCAGTGTGTGCATGAGCTCGGTCGCCTTGTCTTTCACGGCCTGCCCTTTGGTCACCGCGCCGGCGTAGTCGCCGGTCGAAACGGTGTTATTGGCATCCTTCCACATGTCATCGAGCGACGTAACACCGTCTTTAACAGTTGCGAAGGAGGCCTTCGTAACTCCTTTGGGAAGCGAGTGCCCGTTTGACAGGGTGTCGACCTGTGTATGGAGGCCGGCAACCATCTTTGGCACTTCCGCCGACAGGGTGCGCCACTGCTGCTTCACTTTCGCCTGTTCGGCATCCGCCGCGGACTGTTTCGTAGCGGCATCCGTCCTCAGGTTCGAAACGGCCGTATTGACGGCCGGCGCCTGCGTCAGCACCCCCGCATAGTCCCCCCTGGCGTACGTCTGTTTGATCGCCGCCACCTGCGCTTCGACCCCCGGCAGGGTATCCGGCGAGTATTTCGCCGCCGAATCGTGGATCATGGCCATGGTGTTATCGATCTTTTCAATCGCCTTCGAGGCGGGTTCCTTCTGACTCGAGCAAGCGGACACGAGCAGGGTGGCGAGACCTGCGGTGATCCAGATGGATCTTTTCATCATGAGCAACTCCTGATGTGACTCCGGTTCCGCAGTCACGCCGCGCATGCGGATCGTTCTCGATACTCGGCGATGTTCTAATTGGTCATGGAGCGGCGAGCCTGCGCCGCACAAGGTAAACCTGTATGACACTAATGACAATTGTGCGTGACGGATGCCATGCTCGGAAGTGGGGTATCGGCATCCAACCAAGGTCTCTGGCACAGGCTATGCATTACCGCATCCCGCTGATTCTGACTCTCTGGCTGGCATCAGGGGCCGCGGGCGCGCAGCAGGCGACCTGTCGGGACATCAGTTTCCCCCGTCACCTCCAGGTAAACGGCACGGACCTGACACTCAACGGCCTCGGCGTGCGCAAAGCAACATTTCTTAAGGTTAATGTCTACGTGGCCGCCTACTACGTGGCCCAACCCGGCCACGACCCGAAGCCCCTCGTCGAATCTGACAGCCCCCAACAACTGGTGCTGCAGTTCGTGCGCAATGTGGGGGTCGATGACCTGAGGAAGGCCTTCGTGGAAGGATTCGAGCGGGTGCCGGGCGCCGATCTGCGGGAGCGGGTGGCCAGGCTGAACGGCTGGATGACCGATATGAAGACCGGTCAGCGCCTCACTTTTGTGCGGCTACCGCACTCGGGGGTGCAGATCATCGTCAATGGAACCCAGAAGGGCGTGATCGAGGGCGAGGATTTCTCCCGCGCCCTGATCTCCATCTGGCTGGGGCCCACGCCGCCGAACCCGGAATTGAAAGCCGGTCTGCTGGGCGGCGAGTGCGGATGAGGCCGATTCCGGCAACGCCTGACAGCAGCCGCCATACGCGGGCAGGGAGAGCGGGACTACCGTCACCGCGCCATTCTTGAAGGTCCCGGCACAAACCAACGCATTTCGTTGGTGGAATGAAAGCCCAGTGACTCATACAGGGGGCGACCGGCATCCGAGGCGTGGAGAACCACTCGATCCGTACCTTGCTCCGATGCCCACCGCATCAACTCACGCATCAATGCTCGCGCGATGCCTTTGCCGCGCCATTGTGGCTCGGTGTAGACATTGACGGCGAGCGGAACGGGCGAGTCTTCCACCCGAATGTGATCGTGAGAAATTCGCGGCAGTTGCAGCTTGATGTGCACGCCTGCTCCGGCGATGACGCTGCCGCCTGCATCGATCGCAAACCATCCGACGTAACTTCCGTCCGCCAGCAGGCCTGCCAGCGCGGAGGTGGACTTGTCGAGCAGGTCGCGCGCGAGCCCCTCGGTTGGAACATCGCCCATATCGCGGAACATCTCGACACGATGCCGGGCGATAGTTGCCGCGTCGTTCAATGTGCAGCGACGGATCGTGTAATGGGTCATTGGGCCCAGCCTGGAGGTGGCGCGGTGAATGTCACTGTCTGGTGATCCAAAGGATGCCGGAAACTGATCTGCCACGCGTGCAGACATAGCGGTGGATCATCTATGCCCAGAGTCTGACTCTCACCCAGAGCGCTCCCTGTCAGATACGCGGGATCCCCGCACACCGGGTGGCCCAGGTGCGCGAGATGAATGCGAATCTGATTCGTGCGGCCGGTGAGCGGCCGGGCTTCGAGCAGGGCGGTGCCGTCACTCAATCTTCGTTGCACGTGAAACTCGGTACGGGCGGGCAGTCCCGCCTGCTCATCAACGGCTCGTGAGCCCAACTTGCCGGCATCGCTGCTGATAGGCGCCTCGCAAACGGTGTCATTCCACGCCGGGTGTCCTGAAACCCGGACCAGGTAAGATTTCTTGACGGACCCATCCGCAAACTGCGGCTGGATGAGGCCGGCAAAGTGCCGGGTGCGGGCAACAACAACCACGCCTGTGGTGTTGGCATCCAGTCGATGCGATGGTCGTGGCTTCTGAGGCGAGTAGACGGCGTCGAGAACATGTTGCAAGGTGTTCCGCAGGAAGCGTCCACCGGGATGCATGGGCAAAGGGGCGGGCTTGTTCAGCACCACAATTGCTTCATCTTCATACAACACTTCGACCTGCATGTTGACCATGGGTTCGATCACCGCAGGCACCCTGTGCACATAGCGCTCGCCGGCTCGCACTATTCGCTCGGCTGAGACCGGCTGTCCATCTGCATTCAACATCGAGCCATCCGCAAAACGCTCCTGCCAGGTCTCGAGAGGAATATGAGGAAAGATGCCGCAAAGCGTATCGATCAGCGTCCGGCTATCAAACGCTGCGGGCACATTGACGGGTTTGAGATGATCGTAAGGCTGACTGCCCGGCAGCGATGCGGCAAGCTCAGCGATCTGTTCCCGCCGTTGCGCGAGAGTCACGGCCCGCAGCTCAGCGGGAGTCTTGAAACAATAGGGGCAGGACTTGCCCGGCACATAGTGCGGATGCTGCTGGTCAGCCGGACTCAGCGGTGTCTGGCAGTTGAAGCACTGTGATGAGCCGGTCTCATGCAGGCCGGGATCCAGCCCGACCCGCTGATCGAACACGAAGCACTCCCCGTCGTAGTGCTCGCCGCCCACTTCCTCGAAGTACTTGAGAATGCCGCCATCGAGTTGGAATACGGATTCGAAGCCTTCCCGCTCCATGAACGGCCCGGCTTTCTCGCAGCGGATGCCACCGGTGCAGAACATCACAATCGGCTGCTTCTTGAGATCCGGCGACAACCGGCCCACTCCTTTCGGAAAGTCCCGAAAGTGATCGATGCCGATAGGCAATGCATTTTTGAACGTCCCGAGCTTCACCTCATAGTCATTACGGGTGTCCAGCAATGTGAGGGGCCGTCCTTCATCCAGCCAGCGCTTGAGCTCCTTCGCACTCAGCTTGGGCGAGGTACGCCGGGACGGATCGATTCCTTCCACGCCGAAGGCAATGATCTCCTTCTTCAATCGAACCAACATCCGGCGGAATGGCTGATGGTCGGTTTCACTGAGCTTGGGTTGCAGGTCCGCAAGTCCAGGCCAGCTCCGCAATTCAGCGAGCAGCCGCTCGATGTTGTGAGCCTCGCCGGCCACGAACAGATTGATGCCCTCGTGGCTGAGCAGAATGGTGCCTTTCAGGTTGGCGTCCTTACAGAGGGTCTGCAGGCGCGCGCGCAAAGCTCTCAGGTCGGTGAGCGGCAGAAACTTATACGCCGCGAGATTTACAATCTTCATGAACTGATTATACGCAGGTGGCGGATACCAGCCCTGCAAGACTGCCGCGCCGCAATCAGCCCCGCGCCCGGCGCATCCTGAACGGCAGCAGCGTGCGCACCCACCGTTTGCGAAACCGCTCCAGTGAAAGGCTCTCGTGCATGGCTTTCAGCCGCTCGCCGCAGATCCTGGTATCCAACACGCTGCGTGCGTAGAAGGGGGCGTCCTCCAGCGTTGTCGTGACCCGTGGTGTAAACCCGAAGTCAGCATGGGTCTCCCGGTGAATCCGCCAGCGCGTTTTGGGCAGGGTCACCCGGGCTGGTGTCTCGAAGGGATGCACCTTGCCGGAATGACTGATCGTCAATGCGTGGACATGGGGCGATTCCCCTGTGGCCGCCACGTCGTAGATGACCGTTGTGCCGCTCGTTCGATGCGCCCGAAGCCAGCTCCAGCCTCGCATTCCTTCATCCAGGGGTGACATTCCATAGTGGGTGTCCAGGTAGCCGGTGCCGGCCCAACGCAGGGGTGGTTTTTGCATCATCACCTCGATTCGTGCGCGCGGTAAGAGTGGTTGCCACCAGTGTTGAGCCTGGCTGTCGAGTGCCAACGACAATGTTGTACCGGTCTCGGGGTAGAGATGGACCGCGCCGCGAATGGGAAACGGCACCGGCGCGGCTCTCTCATCAATATGACAGGTCAGCGTCTGTCCATCCCAGGCGATGCGGTTGCGCCCGATATCGATCGAGTGCGTCTGGCATTCCAACATCCGGCGCCGGTACTCCGTGAATGCCCACGTGCCGTGGCCAGCGCCATACAAGGCCACGTTCATGGCGCTGTGGTCGTATGGCGTGGCCAATCGATCGCGGGAGTTGAAATAGAAGGGAGAGAAGACACTTCCGACAAATGCCCTCACCGCGATCGCATGTCGACCGTCGTCACTCAGTCCGTCGATGTACCACCACGCATACCCCCTCGGCAGCAGCGGCGTGTTGAAGACAGGTCCTCCAGCTGCCATCCGTGAGTGACCTGCGTGCATCCCTGCATCCTGTAAATTCGCCGACAACATCCATATTACGATGCCATTCGGCTACCCGGTCCAGTCGATCATCGGAACGCAAGCACCGAGGTTGGCACCGGCGGCGGTGGCATCGACATGCTATTGTCGCGATCAACGGAAGCGAATCGCGGCGGTAGTTGCACGTGCAGATGTCCGATATTCCCTTTGGTGTCACCGACTGGTCGCACGTAGAGCCCTCCGAGCACAAGGGTGAGCGCGGCACGGCCTTCTGGCGAACTCGACAATTCGGTCACATCCGCGTCCGCAGCGTCGAATACACGCCGGGTTACCTGGCCGATCACTGGTGCCTGAAGGGTCACATCCTGTTGTGCACCGAAGGAGAGTTGATCACCGAGCTGCAGGATGGCCGCACATTCACATTGCGGCCGGGAATGAGCTACCAGGTTGCCGATAACGCCGAGGCGCATCGATCGTCCACGGCCGTGGGCGCGAAATTGTTCATTGTCGATTGAGGACGCAGGGTGCCTGGCCGATCATGAAGCGAGTCGGTGTAGTCCTGATCGGGTTGGGGCCGGGTTCCCAGCCGCATCTGAAATCCTTGCGGGACTTGAGCGGCCGCGTGGACCTGCGTTATGCCGTCTGCCGGCATCCCGACCAGGCGGATCGTGCTTTTTTGCCCGCGGGCGTCGAGGTGACATCGGATCTCAACCGGGCGTTGTCGGATCCCGCGGTGGCCGTGGCCATCGCCGCTACACCGCCTGCAACCCATCTGCCGCTCGCCGCGGAATGTCTGAATCGTGGCAAGCACGTGCTGCTCGAGAAGCCGCTCGAAGTCTCCTTCGCGCGCTCCCGGGAGCTGGTTGAAAAAGCGGCGCGCAGCTCCCTGACCTGCGGGGTTGTATTACAACATCGTTTCCGTCCGGCCAGCGTCCGGCTGCGCGAGGTCCTCGCGGCCGGCAAGCTCGGGGCCGTGCAGGCCGCATCAGTTCGGGTGCCCTGGTGGCGGCCACAGAGTTATTACGAGCAGGCGGGGAGGGGGACGCTCGCGCGGGACGGCGGTGGCGTTCTCCTGACACAGGCAATCCACTCGCTGGATCTTTTTCGTTCGCTCGTCGGTGTCACGTCAGTCGAGGCCGCGCAGGTCATCACAACATCCATACATCGTATGGAGACCGAGGACTACGCGAATGCCCTCGTGAAGCTGGGCAACGGCGCCCCCGGCTCCATCATGGCAACGACAGCAATGTTTCCCGGTGGCCCGGAAACGATCGAGATCATCGGTCAGCTCGGCACGGCGGTGTTGGCCGGCGGCGATCTGAAGGTCTCGTTGTTGAGTGGCGAGAAGATCGAGGTCAAATCCGAGGGTGGCACGGGTGGTGGCGCCAATGTGATGGATTTTCCGCACGACGCGCACAGGGCATTGATTGAAGACTTCCTGACGGCGGTTGACGAGCGGCGCCAGCCGTTCGTGTCGCTCGCCGAGGCCCTGGAGTCTCAACGCCTCATCGAGCAGGTTCTGGCGCTTGCAGGGGCTGGGAGTCACTGAAGCCCGTTCGGGCGTCCAGCTCGATATGCATCGCGATCAGGCGCCGCTCCAACTCCACGCGCGCCGCTTCAGCCTGTTGCTCATCCATCTTGGCCGGCAGCTCCATCGGCTCGCCGATGAGAACGCGGACGTTGGCGCCGGGTTTTGGAATCACGGTGCGATCCCAGGAGCCGAGTATCCAGGACTTCGATGCCGATGCGGCAACGGGCAGCAGAATCCCGGCGCTTTTGCGCGCCAGCGTCAGAATTCCAAATTGGGCGATCCCGCGAGGACCGCGCGACCCGTCGACCGCCAGGCAGGAATGCAGTTGACGGTCTTCACGCTGCGCCTTGATCATTTCGGCGAGCGCGCGGGCGCCGCCGGATCCCGAGGAGCCCCGGGCGACGCGATAGCCGAGTCCCTTCTCGACTTTGGTCATCAGGTCGCCGTCACTGCTGCGCGAACACATCAGCATCCAACGGCCTCGATGCGGACGGCTGAAGTAGTAGAGGAGTTGGAACGTGCGCGCGTGGAGGAATGCTCCCACAATCGGCTTGTCGCCCGCGAGCAGGTTGGTGAGCACCGGCTCATTTTCAGTCGTGTAGTGCCACGAGCGGGCCATGCCACCGTACACCGTCCTGGCAATGGGCGGCAGAATGTGGCGCACGACGAATTGTTTGACCGGCTTTTTGCGTTTGACGGGCACGCTCGGGGGAGTCACGGACTCCAGCGAGTTTGAATCGCTCACGACTCGTGATGCCCGTTGGTTTTGCCGTTGGCGGCCACGCCTTTGCGGCCTCCGGAGGCATGAGCCGCGGCAAATTGTCCGCTGGCCATCGCCCCGACAATCGCCAGCTCTCCGGCCAACGCGACGGCGGCGCAGATTTCCGCAAACTTGCGCGCATGCCCGCTGCCTGCACAACCCAGCATCTGCAGGCATTCGTGCGCAGTGGGCAGATACGTTCCGCCGCCAACGGTGCCGACGATCAGATTCGGCAATGTGACAGAGGCGTAAACCCCGTTGTCGGGAGTGCACTCGACCCGTGTCAATGCGGTTGTCGCCTCGGCGACGCACGCCACATCCTGACCACACGCAATGAAGATAGCTGCGAGCGCGTTTGCCACATTGCCTTGCAACCCGACGGCGCCTGTCTGCGCGGCGCCGTTGACCGCCTGCCGCCATGCGCGCTGCATTTTGACCGGCTCCGTACGCCAGTAACGTTCTACCTGCTTCTGAGGGAGGACAATCTCCGCGCTGACATTCCAGCCGCGCGCGGAGCGGAACGCCATGGGCGTCGCGCGTTTGTCACCGGACATCATGGATTCGACGAGCCACGAGCGCGGCGCAGTCGGCATCGATTCCAACAGAGCCGCGCAGATTGCCTGGGTCGCCAGCGTCACCATGTTCTGGCCTGCTGCATCGCCCGTCGTGAATTCAAACAGGGTATAGACGGTGTTTCCGACAATGGCTGCGTGCAGCGAAACGAGCCGGCAGAAGCGGGAGGTTCCCGCTGTCACTTCCTGCAAGGAGGCCAACCGGGATGGCAGCCAGCGCGCGAATTCAGCCGCCTGGGCCAAGCTGGAGAATTCGAAGCACGGGGCACGGCCGACGTGCTGATCGCTGCAGAGTGCGATCGCACCTCCAGCACGGTTCATGGCGTTGAAGGCGTGTTGGAAAGACGCTACGAGCGTTCCTTCACTGGTGGCGAAGGGAACGAAAAACTCGCCGTTGGCCGCGCCGCCCACGATTCGGAACGGACCGGCGACACCCAGCGGCACTCGTGAGAAGCCAATGAAACCCTCGACGCTGCCGGCCAGCTTTTCCGGGTCAATTTCAACGCCGGCGCCACTGATCTGCCCGATTTCGTAGCCCGCCGCACTCAGGCGCCGCCGGCGCTCGAGCGCGGCTTCGCGCGACGGATCAGTCGTCGCCGGCAATCGTTGGCATGGAATGGATCCACCGACTGAAATATCGCGAGACGTCTCATCCGCTGGTCGGAGGCTCGTGCCGCCGGCACTCACGTCATTCACTGCTGCATCTTCCGGAACTCGTCACGCGGACGAATCTAGCCCCAATTGGGTAGGGGATGCTACTCCGGTCGGCGTGGGCGTGCAGGAGAGTTGAAAGAGAGTGTCGCCGATTCGTTACTTTACGGCACCAAGTAACAGCGGTCAGAAATAATTCACGGTGAGCAGGGGCGCGGTTTTCCCCCGGTTGGAGCCCGTCGTGTCGTCAATCGCAAAGAGTCCGTCAATGGCCGGACCCAGGTCTTCCATGATGCGCACCTGAAAATCAGCGAGCCCCCGGCGCTGCGCTTCGACCATCAGGGGAGTGACGTCAATCGGCACATATTTACCCACATCCGACGGGCCGAGTCGTGGCGACAAGGTCACGAAAGCGAGCGGCGGTTGTGCTGTCCGGTCGAAATCGGTTGCCACCATGGGTTGCTGGAAGCTCACGAGCTCGACGCGCACTGGAACTACCGCATTGGTCGGGTCCAGGTCGTCTATGAACACTTCCAGAAACGCGGAGTCGATGCGCGCATTGGCGGGCACGCCACCGGCCCCGCCCAGCGGGAAGTGCAGGAAGGCTCTGAATTCATCGCCGGTGTTCGGATCGATGCCGGCCAGCACATTCTGCACGTTGGGACCCATGCCCTGGGTGACTACGGCTGTATCCGGTCCGGTCTGCTCGATGTCACCATCGAAGCCTGAGTCGCTGAGAATCTGGGTCTGAACGATATCGGGCTGGTCGATGTTGTCGCCACCTCCACCGCATCCGGCGAGAGCGATCAAAGAAGAAGCTGCGGCAAGACGTAGGAGCTTGAAAAACATAGGTTTGTTTCGGTGCGGTGGATGCCTCGAGAAGTGTATTACAGCTATTATTAACCGTGTCTGATTATTTCGGCCGAGCTCACGTCCCCCTTGATTAAGTTCAATCGGCCCGTTCAATCAGGACCGAGTCACCGAACTCGTGCGTGCGATAGCCGCAAGTTTCGAGCCGTTCGTCGATCTGCCGAAGCAGCGTGTGGGGCACGAACGCACGCAGAAGCTCGTGATGACTCGTACCATTCTCATGTGTCCCGGACAAAATGGCGTCAATGACTCTGAGCCGCGTTTCGGGACCGAGCTTCAGTCGGGCGAGTCCCGGCCCCGCGACGATATTTCCATTGGCCCATGCGGCGTCCTCCAGGGCCCTCACAACGGTCGTGCCGATCGCGACGATGCGATCACCCCGCGAGCGGACCTGTCGGATTGCCTCGGCTGTGACCGCGGGAATGTTGTAGGGCTCGTCCAAGGGGAGGCGCGAGTCGAGCTGAGGATCGCCAGTAGAGGACAAACCGGCGGCGTGGGTCAGCGTTGCGAAACCGACACCACGCGCCGCCAACGCGGCAACAGTCGCCCAACTCAACACGAACCCCGCGGATGGCGGTTCAAACGCCGCCGGATTCGCGGCAATCGCGCTCCAGGTGTCGTAGAGAGCCAATGGCTGTGGCACGTGCGCATATTGGATCGGCTTGCCATGACGCGCGAAGCCGGCCCAGATCGCTTCCGGTGAGCCGTGGAAATACAGTGACACCAGCCTCGGGTGATCCAACTGTCGTTCCACTGTGGCGCGCAGCTCCCCCAATGCGAGCGTATCGCCCGGGATGAGCGCGGGCGGCATCGGCCGATCCTCGGTTCGCGTCCGAAAATCTCCCGCCCCAAACACGACGGCGCAAAAGCGATCCACCTGGCTCGGGTCGAGGGAGCGCCGCCCCGCCAGCCGCACCTCGATGCAACGGCCACTGGGGAGGTGGGTTCCAGTCAAACTGGCCGGCAACGTTGCCGCATCGTTGGCGACAACGAGGTCTCCGGGCCGCAACAGTCGTACAAAGTCGCTCCGCGGCCGATGCTCCAGCTCGCCACCTCGGCTCACAAACAGAAGTCTGGCATCCAGTGGTCGATGGACGGGCGCGCTTGCGGGAATCATGAAGCGATCACATCCGCGATTTCCCGAGCCGCGACAGCTGGTGGCTTCAAAGTGGAAACATCGGCATCTGGAATGGCGGCAGCATGCATCGCCGTATCCATGTCGCCCGGGTCGATGGACACGAAGCGGATGCCGCTGTCCTCGATCTCCTGCTGCCAGATCAAAGTCATGTGGCGCAAGGCCGCCTTGCTGGCCCCGTAAGCTCCCCAGTTGGGGTAGGGCGTGACAGCGGCGTCACTCGACACGTTGACAACGACCGGCGCCCGATGTTCGCGCGCGGACGCGGCCAACGACCCTAACAATGCCTTGGTCAATCGAAACGGACCCACGAGGTTCGTGGCGAGCGCGCGTTCCAGGTCCTCGCACTCGGTGTCAGCCAGAAGTTGCAGAGGGACGGGCCCGAGGTCCGAGGCATTGTTGATGAGAACGTCCAGGCCGCCGAGCGCCCCGAGAACCTGCAGGGCGATGCGGTGAATGTCATCTTTTACCGAGACATCACCCACGATACCGTGGGCACGGCGCGGATATTCCTGCGCGACTCTTACAACACCCTCGGGCCGGCGGGCGATGAACGCCACATCCGCTCCGCGGCCGACGAACTCACGAACCAACGCGAGCCCCAGGCCGGCGGTGCCTCCGGTAATGGCGACTCGTTTGCCCGCAAACTGCAGCATAGAACTCTCCCGTGACTGATGCGGTGCAAGGTAGAAGTTCAAGTGAACTTGAAGTCAAGCAGTTTCCGCTGCTACCTTAGCGGCGCATGAACGAAGTGCTGACCATTACGGAGATTTCCCGGCGCAGCGGCGTGGCATCCTCCGCGCTGCGCTTCTATGAGGAGCGTGGGCTGATCCATTCGGAGCGCGCCGGATCGGGACATCGGCGTTACCGGCGCGATGTGTTGCGCCGGATCGCGTTCATTGTGTTTGCCCAGAAGATGGGGCTGTCCCTGGAGGAGATCGGCGCGGAGCTGGCCAAGCTTCCGGAAAACCGGGTGCCGCAACGCGCCGACTGGGCGCGCCTCTCCGCGAGTTGGACACGCCGCATCGATGAGCGAATCGCCGAGCTGCAGCGCCTGCGCGCGGGCCTCACCCAATGCATCGGCTGCGGTTGCCTGTCACTGAAGCAGTGCCAATTGTCGAATCCCGCTGACGCGGTGGCGCGATTGGGGCCCGGCCCGCGCTTCCTGATGCGCTAAGATAGCTGGCCTATGAGCCAGCCCGATCGCCAGCCGCTTTACCTGCTCGCGGACAGTCAGCCGTTGTTCTGGCGGAGCGGAGCTTTTCTGACCGACGCGTGTCAGGCCGCCGGCAACACGAAACCCAACGTAGCGTACATCGGCGCTTCCAACGGCGACTCCCCTGAAGCGTATGGAATCTTCGAAGCGGCCTTCGACCAGGTGGAGACGACGAGCACTCATTGGGTGCGTGCGGCGTTCTGCGCTGAGGATCGCGGTTTTTTGGAATCAGCCGATGTGATCGTGCTCGCGGGCGGTGATGTGGAAGCCGGCTGGAATGTATTTGGCGCGACCGGGATGCGCGAGGTGATTGAGACACGCTATCGCGCCGGCGCGGTGCTGATCGGGGTCTCCGCGGGCGCCGTGCAAGTTGGAAAGTATGCCTCCGTACCGGATACCAACGGCGGCCAGAAGCTGCTCGAAACCTTCGGTCTGATCGACTTCATCGTGGATGTGCACGATGAGAAGCGCGACTGGCAGGCGCTCGCGGCCACGATTCAACTGTTGGAAGGGACCGCCCGGGGACTGGGAATTCCCCATGGCGCGGCCCTGATTGCGCATGCCGATGGAACCTTCGAGCCGGCCGGCCGGGCCGTGGAGGAATTTGTTCTGACGGAGGGACGTCTGCGGCGCTCGGTGCTGCTGGCGGATCTCCAGGCTGCTGATGAGGTGACGAGTTGAGCCGATGGGGTCAGGTTGAGCAATTCGGAATGTCGGACCGGCCCCCGGTCCTGCTGCTGCATTCATTGGCGACTCACGGCGCCATGTGGTCCGCGCAGATTCCCTTCTGGGCCCGTTCGTTCCGGGTGATCGTACCGGATCTGCCCGGCCATGGTTCCACGCCGGCGGACCCGGGCCTGCATCGTTTCGAGGACTACGCATCGAGCGTGCTCCGCCTGCTGGATTCCATCCGCGTTGAACGGACCGCGCTGGTCGGCGTTTCCTTGGGTGGAATGATCTCGATGGCGCTCGCTCTGCGTTATCCGGATCGAATCAGCTCCATCGTGTTGGCACATACATTTGCCCGCGTGAGCGAGGCGTCGATCCCTGTGTGGCAGGAGCGGAGGGCGGCTGTTGAGTCGCAGGGCATGGAGAGTCAGGTCGTTCCCACGCTGGGGCGCTGGTTCTCGGATGAGTTCCGTGCCTCTTCACCGCTGACAGTCGAGTGGATTGCCGACATGATCCGGTCCACGCAGCCGGCCGGATACGCCGCGGTCGCTGAATCCATCCAGCATCTCGACTATCTCGATCAACTTTCTGACATACGGCACCCGACGCTCGTCGCCGCCGGATCGCAAGACAAGGGAGCAACACCTGAGATCGCCAAGGAGATGTGCTCCCGGCTTCCGAACGGGCGGCTGTTGATCCTGCAGAACGCAGGCCATCTCGGCTGCGTCGACCAACCGGTCGCGTTCACTGAACGGATAGGGGCCTTTCTCCTCGAAACGAACCGCGGCGGATGAGTCTCATCGACGGACGGGCTTGGGCGGGTGAATTTCTCGAGCTACACTAGCCGTTCACTCCCCACCGGGGCTCGCCGATGAAATATCGATCCTGAAAAGCGTCCGCCGTATCCGGTGAGCCCGGGTGCGGATTGCGATCGGCCGGCCCCCGGCCTTTTCTCGTCAGACGTAAACACGAGCTGAACGCTCGCGTCCCGATGTGCTTCGGCGCCTCGGGCGGTGATCCGTGCGTGCCGACGACAGCCCCTTTCGGAGCAAGTCATGTTTTCGATCTTTGAACGCTGGGTCAATCCGTTTCCGCCGCAGGTGCCCGTGCTGCCGCGGAAGTTTCTCAGCTTTGTGTGGATCTGTTCGCGCGGCATGCGGCGTTACATTGCCGCAATGATGGTTCTGACCGCCATTTTTGGCGCGTTTGAAGCGTGGTTGTTCAGCGCGCTGGGACAGGTGGTGGATTGGCTCGCAAAGACGCCTCCGCCGGAGCTCTGGGCGCGTCAGGGCGGCCACCTCCTGCTGCTGGCCGGAATTCTCACCGCGAGCATCGCGCTCGCCGCGGGGCAGTCGCTCCTCAAGCAACAGACCCTGGCGGCCAACTTCGCCATGCGGTTGCGTTGGATTTTCCATCGCAACATGCTGGCGCAGAGCCTGAGTTTCTATCAGGACGAGTTTGCCGGACGGGTGGCGACGAAAGTCATGCAGACGGCACTGGCGGTGCGTGATGTGTGGATGATCCTGACCGACATCCTCGTGTACCTCGTGATCTATTTCGTCACCATCGGACTGGTGGTCGGGGGATTCAGTCCCAAGCTGCTGGCGCCGTTCGGGATCTGGCTCGTGGCCTACCTGCTGTTCTGCCGATTCTTCGTCCCTCGTCTGGCGAAGCTCGGCAAGGCACAGGCCGATGCCCGCTCCCTGATGACGGGCCGCATCACCGATGCCTATACCAACATCACCACGGTGAAGTTGTTTTCGCACTCCAACCGCGAGTCCGGGTACGCCCAGGGTGCCATGGCCGAGTTCCTGCGCACCGTGTACAGGCAGATGCGCATGGTCACCGGGTTCGAGGTCGTGAACCAGGTGCTCACCGTGTTCATGATCGGCAGCATGGGCGGCATGACATTGATGATGTGGAGCCGCGGAGAGCTCGGGGTCGGCGCCGTAGCCGCGGCGATCGCCATGGCGATGCGCCTCAGCGGTATTTCACACTGGATGATGTGGGAGATGTCCAACCTGTTCGAGCAGGTGGGCGTGGTTCAGGACGGGTTGAACACGCTGTCAAACAGCCCGAGCGTCGTCGATAAACCGGATGCCAGGGGGCTCGTTGCCACGCGCGGTGACATCCGGTTCGAGAATGTGACCTTTGCCTACGGCGCGGGGGGCGAGGGCAGGGAGGTCATTCGCGACTTGAATCTGCACATCCGGCCGGGTGAGAAGATCGGGCTGGTGGGCCGTTCGGGTGCGGGCAAGAGCACGCTCGTGAACCTGTTGTTGAGGTTCTATGACGTGACGGAGGGGCGGATTCTGATTGATGGGAGCGACATTGCGACCGTCACCCAGGAGAGCCTGCGGTCACAGATCGGGATGGTCACGCAGGACACTTCGTTGTTGCACAGGTCGGTGCGCGAGAACATTTTGTACGGCCGGCCGGACGCCACTGAGAATCAGATGCTTGCGGCCGCGAATCGCGCGGAAGCCATCGATTTCATCCTCGGTCTCACCGATCCCGACGGCCGTGCGGGATTTGATGCGCGCGTCGGTGAGCGTGGCGTGAAGTTGAGTGGTGGCCAACGGCAACGGATCGCCATCGCCCGCGTGATGCTCAAGGACGCGCCCATCCTGCTGTTGGACGAGGCCACGAGCGCGCTCGACAGCGAGGTGGAGGCCGCGATTCAACAGAGTCTGTACCGGTTGATGGAAGGTAAAACGGTGATCGCAATCGCACACCGCCTGTCGACCATCGCTGCGATGGACCGGTTGATTGTGATTGAACAGGGCCGGGTTGTTGAGGAGGGCTCCCACGAGTCCTTGCTCGCTCGGAACGGCCTGTACGCACGCCTCTGGACGCATCAGAGCGGTGGTTTCCTGGGTCAATCCGCCCATCCCGCGGTGCCCAGCGCGTTGGAGCTGAGCGAATAGTCACTGTCCCCGCGTCGCCGGAATGTCCACCGGCGATGCGGGGCATGAGCTGCGCATACCTTTCCCGCACGCGCGCGGCGCCAGGCCGCGGGTCAGGCAGATCCGCACTTCCGACAATTCACCCCGGCCACAGGCGACGATCATCCCGTCCCCGGGAATGGACGGGTTTGCATCGTGGAAGGCAGACAGGATTTGCAGTCCCGTCATTGAGAGACTGTTACGAGGCGCTTCAAAGTTCTTCGGCACATGCACCGAAGCCAGCGCCTTGTCGGCGGTCCGGAAGTATGAAATCGCATCCAAACCACTGCACGTTCCATGACGCTGCCACTCGTGTTCCACGAGGTTGGGGCTCGGGAAGAGGCTGTTACCGAGCTGGCGCGCATCCGACGGGAGCGGATCGGTCGAGCAGAACTGCGGCCAGCTGCCCGCGTCGAACTGGGGCCACAGCCCATGCAGGACAAAGCCGTAGCCTTTCCCGCTGCACTGGTTGTGGTCCTGGGGGTGTGTCAGGCAGTAGGTCGGGGACCAGGACATCGTCAGGACATAATAATCAAACTGACCCGGCGAGCCGCCGCCCTGCGAGGGTTTGGCATGATGATGGCGCGCGAACGTGACCGCGCACCCGAGCGCGAAGATGACAGCCAGGAAAAAAGGGAACCGGGCGTTGCGTTGCTTGTTCATATCCGTACCCTCAAAATGGCCACATGAGATCCGGGCCGCCAACCTCGAATCATATAATGGCAGACTCGACAGGACGCATTGCGCTGGTCAGCACCTACGCCCATCTGAGTCGCAACAGCATGGAGCGGATGTTGAAGCTGGCCTTCCCGGAATGCGAGGTCGACAACTTTTCAGTCAACGAAGTCGTCAAGAGCCACTGGTTCTGGATGCCGCGGAACCTGTGGTACGTGGCCAGGGAATGTGGGGCCGAGGTGCTGCAGGGGAAAACCAGTCCCCGTCATGCCTTTTTCCGCACCACTCATTGCTTCACCCGCCTGCGCGCGGCGATGCAGCACTACATCCGGCCCGAGCGGCACATGTTCTCCTTCCAGATGCAGTCGCTGTACAACACGAGCGTACCCGGCGTGCCGTACTTCGTATACACGGACCACACCCATCTATCCAACCTGAACTATCCCGATTTCGATCGCCGGGAGCTGCGCTCGGCGGAGTGGATCGCATTGGAGCGTTCGATCTACGAATCAGCGACCGTCGTATTCACGCGCAGCACCGACGTGGCCGCCGATCTCGTGCGTTACTACAACATTCCGACCGACAAGATAGAATGCGTGTACGCTGGCAGCAACGTAGATGTCAAAAACGCTGGCGAACCCAACAATGACGGCTACAGCAACAAGCGCATCGTGTTTGTGGGAGTCGACTGGTTGCGAAAAGGCGGCGCGGAGCTGCAGGAGGCGTTCAGGACTGTCCTCAAATCGCATCCGGATGCGCACCTGACCATTGCCGGGTCGAGCACTCCCGTCGATGTTCCCAACTGCACCGTTCTTGGAAACGTGAACGCCAGCGAACTGTCACGGTATTACGCAGAAAGCTCGATCTTCTGCCTGCCCACGAAGCGCGAGCCGTTTGGAATCGCATTTGTGGAAGCGATGATGCATCGCCTGCCGATTGTGGGAACGCGGGTCGGTGCAGTGCCCGACATGGTCGAGGACGGGGTCAACGGTTTCCTGATCGAGCCGGGTAAAGCCGAGCCGCTGGCCAAAGCATTGTGCACGCTGCTGGATTCTCCGGCACTGTGTCAGCAGTTTGGGCGTCGTAGTTACGAAAAGGCAGTGGACCGCTACACCTGGGCAGGAACGGGCCAGCGCATCCGCAAGCGGATTCTGATGGAAGTAGGCGTTTCAGAGCGTCGGCGGACCGCTTAGGGCCGTCGGAGGGGGACCGGGCTCAACCGGTCGGGGGCGGTGCACATGCAACGTGGTCAGGATGTTACGAAAGGGAAATCGGCGTGACACACGGGCAGGCAGCTCGCCCGCGCACTGCATGCAGATCTGTGACTCATACTCGGACATCATGTCGTGCCCGCAATTCAGACACTTATCCATTCCCTTCGCCCCTCAATCCTTCAGCCAGGAATTTTTTGTTAGTCGCCCGTTGATTCATACGCCGTTCAGGACGGTTGTGCAACTGGCCGAAGCCGCCAGTTTGTCCCGAGTGCGCTGTAGCAAATGTCGGACGCAGTTAAGTACTTGAATGCCTTTGTTATCGCGGCGGCCGCCGTCGCGATGCGCTGGTTGCTGATCCCATTGGTAGGACCGGATGCGCCTTACGCCACGATCCTCGGCGCCGTGGCTTTGACCGTGTGGATGTGGGGGTGGGGGCCCGCAGTCCTGACGGCAGGGGCAGGTCTCGTTGGCACGGGTTTGATGATTGGCCGGCCCCTCGGCACCTTGCCGCTCGATTACCTGCATGCGCTCGTCGGGCTCGCGCTCTATGCCCTGACCTGTGGGCTGATCATCGGTCTGGGCGAGGAGATGCGCCGTACCCGCGATGCGTACCGTCGCTCACAGGAACGCTTCCTGGGTTCCCAGGAAGCGGCCATCCAGGGCTACTGCTGGTTGAATCCCGTGCGCGACGGGCCGGAGCTCGTGGATTTCCAGCTCGAATACATCAACCCGCTCGGCGCGGTCATCTGCGGGTCGAGTCCCGAGCAGGCCGTTTCGCGGCGTATCACCGCCATCATGCCGGGGGCGTGTGAAGCCGGACTCCTGAGCTCATTGCGCGAGGTGATGGGGACGGGCGAGCCTGCCGACCTCGAGCTCTCCGACCCTGGTAGCTCGCCGCGACGCTGGCTGCGATTCATGATTGTGAGAGTGAAGGATGGACTGGCGATGTCTTTCTCCGACATCACGCAGACCAGACAGCTCGCCATGGAGCTCAAACAACGAGCAGCCGACCTCCAGCGGGCCAACGCGGTCAAAAGCCAGTTTCTGGCGACGTTGTCACATGAGCTGCGCAATCCCCTGGCGCCGATCCGGACGGGTCTTGCCATCATCCAGGAACGTAACCCGGCCGGCCTCGGCGACATTCCCGCGATGATGGAACGCCAGATGCGTATCGCCTCGCGGCTCATTGATGATCTGCTGGATGCCAGCCGGATCGACAGCGGCCGGCTCGGCATTCACCGTGAGACGGTCCGGCTCGACACCATCCTCGACGCTGCCGTTGAAACTTCCCGGCCCAACATTGCGGCGAATTCGCATGAGCTGGTGGTAAAGCACGCGCCTGACACCGTGCACATTGAGGCTGATCCGATCCGGCTCGCGCAGGTAATTTCCAACCTCTTGAACAATGCCGCGAAGTTCACTCCGCCCGGTGGCCGCATCGTGCTGTCGGCCCGGGCCAAGGCGGGCTATGTGACGATTCGCGTGCAGGATAACGGAGTCGGAATCGCGACGCCCGATCTGGAAAGTATTTTCGAAATGTTTGTGCAGCTCGATGCCGGCAAGTCGGGGTCGGGGGAGGGGCTGGGTCTCGGGCTCGCGCTCTCGCGCTCACTGATCAGCCTGCACGGCGGGGAGATCACAGCGCACAGCGCGGGTGTTGGCAAAGGAAGCGAGCTGCGGATCCGCCTGCCTTTGACCGCACCTCCAGTCACCCGGCCGGTCGAGCTGCCAGTTGTGTCCGCGGCCCGGGAGAGCCGCCACATCCTGGTAGTTGATGACAACGTCGATGCGGCCAACAGCCTCGCCACGTTGCTGGAACTGAGGGGTCATCGGGTGCGGACGTGTTTCGACGGCGCGGCTGCCTTCGAAGCGGCTTCGCGTTCGAATCCGGATGTGGCGTTCATTGATCTCAACATGCCGCAGCTGAACGGTATCGAGCTGTCCCGGATGATCCGGCGCGAGCCCTGGGGCAGGCACTTGAAGCTGATTGCGCTGACCGGGATGGGTCAGCCGGATGATCATGCACGCACCCGCGAGGCAGGTTTCGATCAACACCTGACCAAGCCGGTGGATCCTGAAGAGTTGGCAAGCGCTATCCAGTAAAACGCCCGTTCGGGCATAACGATTGCTGCATTACACTCCATCAGCAAAGACTCAGGCGCGACCTGAGGGGAGTGTTCTATGACTCGGCATGGTTCGCGGGCGGCGCTGGCGCTGTCCCTGTTGGCAATTTTCGTGGGCGGCTGTGCGACCTCCGAACATCGGATGGACAACGCGGCCAACCGCGACGATAACCGCCGTGCACAATTTGAGCATTGCCGTGATCAGGGTAGGACTGACTGCGATGCGATTCTCAACGCACCAGTGAGCTCCAACACGACGCGCAGTGACTCGGTGCGCGAGCAGGAGCGGCGTATTGCCTACAACCGCTGCGTTGACAGAGGCGGTTCAGACTGCGACGACCTGTTGCATCACGATTAATCGTATACCGACTTGGCGTTGGATCGCGGGGGCCAGAATCGCTGGCTCGCGATCCTCGCGCCTTCGGCCAATGAGGCGAGTTTGGCCCAGACGACGTCGGGATCAACTCCACCTGAGCCGACATGGATGCTGAATCCACAGTCAGTTCCAGCCATGACGCCGTCCCTGCCCACCAGGTTCGCGTAACGCCCGATCCTCTGCGCGACCAGCTCCGGGTGCTCGATGTAATTGGATTGCACCTCGATCACGCCCGGTATCAACATCTTGCCCTCGGGCAGACGGATGTCCTCGAACAGCGTCCATTCATGCGCATGGCGCGGATTCGCGGCTTCAAACTGAATTGCATGCGGCTTGGCTTTCCAGACCAGGTCGATGATGTCCTTCAGCGGCACGTCGCAGTGGTGCGGTCCCGGGTAGTTACCCCAGCACAAGTGCATCCGGACTTTCTCCGCCGGGATGTTGACGAGCGCATGGTTCAACACCGCAATATGCAACTCCATCTGCTCGCGGAACTGGGAGAGGCTCAGGTTGGCGTACTGAGAGTGGCGGCCCATCGCGAGATCAGGGCAGTCAATCTGCAGCATGACGCCGGCGTTGACGATCGATTCGTACTCCGGACGAAGGGCATCCGCCAACGCGAAAAGATACGCCTCATGGCTCGGGTAGTATTCGTTACGGAAGAAGTAACCGGTCACGCCCGGTGAAGCTGCGCTCATGAACGCACCCATGGCACCGTGCTTCCCCACGGATGACTGCAACATCCTGATATCTTCAGTAGGGCCCTGGAGGTCCTTTGCAGTAATGGGACCATTGCACGCGGGCGTCTTGCGATGCTTGCGGCCCGGATCAGCAGCGACCCGGGCGCGGGTCCTGGGATAATCCTCGATGTCCTGGAAGACAAAGGCGTTGCCGCTTCCTCCGAACCCGTTCAACCGGTCCTTGATATAGGTGGCGTAACTGGGCTTGGGCCATTCGCCGTCATTGACTATATCGATCCCGGCCCTCACCTGACGCTCAACGGCGTCATCGACAGCAGTTGCAACACGGGCGGCCAGGGCTGTCTGATCGATGGGAATCCCGTCTTCACGGGCAAACATGATCTCAATCAGATCATCCGGTCGGGGCAGGCTGCCCACGTGCGTGGTGAGAAAGCGATGCGCCATGAAAGTCTCCCCGCCGGGTTGTTGACTTGCGATCCTACGATAGCATGCGGCCCCACCGAAATAGGTAGTGGCGCGGTAGTCTTTGTAGGATCTTGGATTCGACCCGGCAACCCGTATCATTCCCGCGTGGAAAAGGGAGTGGGGCAGGTGCTGAGTGGTATCGAAAAAATCTATTCGTCAGCGATGCGGATCGCCGCGGCGGCGTTCATCCAGGATCCGCTGACCCTGGATGTCGTAGTGAATGCGCCCGCGTTGACTCATCAGGGCATCGTGATTGCACGCGACCGGTTGCGCCATCTTTCGCGCAAACGCCGGCAGCCGGCCACGGTCCAGAACTAGGACTCGCTCGTCCCGTCCAGGGGCATCGCAGCATCGCGATAGAAGTAGCAAGGATCTTGGCGACCCACCTGCGAGTTGCGCAAGGCGCCTGGAGTACGAGCGCCCCTTGACGAGCCACTGATGCGGTCGTGCCGCGCTCGTTGCGGCATGTTCAGAGACAGCTTCCTTGCCATTCGCGGTGAATACCGCATTTCTCGATGTTCTGGGCAATTTCTGGTTATCGGCAGACGGTTCGAGGAGTTGGAGAATGGGCCCATGTCAGTCCCGTTCACCCGAACCCTGCGATTCAAGGTCCGTCCGGAGTCTCATGCCTGGCTCGATGCGGCCGCGGTCGAAGTGAACGGGGTGTTCAACTACTGCAATCAGATCTCCGTCGCCACCGCCACCCGTACGGATCGCAAGCGAAAGTGGCTCTCGGGCTATGACCTATGCAGCCTCACGGCCGGTGCGACCGAGTATTTCCAACACATCGGCGCGGACACCATCCAGCGCATTTGCGTGGAGTATGCGCGGAAGCGCGTGGCAGCGCGGCGCGTGAAGTTGCGCTGGCGGGTCAGTCGCGGAGCCCGCCGCAGCCTCGGATGGATCCCGTTCAAGGCGGCGAGCCTCAAGCGCAAAGGTACCGCGCTGCGCTTCTGCGGCAAAACCTTTCGGGTATTTGAGCGTGAGCGTCTGGAGGGAGTGAGCTGGAAGCAGGGCTGCTTGGCGCAGGATGCCGTCGGGGACTGGTGGCTGTGCTTACCCGTGGAGGTACGTGTTGAGCAGACCACCGCGCCGAAGGCGTCTGTGGGTATTGATCTCGGGATCAAGGATGTCGCCGTGACGAGCGACGGGGAGCGCTTGGAAGCGATCCGCTTCTACCGGGATGCACAACATCGGATCGGCGCCCTGCAACGACGAGGGCATTTGCGGCAAGCCAAGCGGCTGCATCGACGGATCCGGCGGCGTCGGCAGGATGCCTGCCACCAATTCAGCCGCAGGATGGTGAATACCTATCAGAAGATTGTCGTGGGCGATGTGAGTAGTCTGAAGCTGGTCAAGACACGGATGGCGAAGTCCGTCCTGGACTCCGGCTGGGGCCTGCTCAAACGATTTCTGCAGTACAAGGGCGAGTGCGCCGGCAGAACTGTCCAGGTCGTCAACGAGCGAAACACCTCGCGAAGCTGTTCTAGCTGTGGAGCCTCAAGTGGTCCCAGCGGTCTCAGGCAGCTTGCTGTAAGGCGTTGGGAATGTGCGCACTGTGGTGAGTGGCACGATCGGGACGTCAATGCGGCCCGAAACATTCTCAGCGCCGGGTCCAGGTGTGGGACCTCCGTCAGCGGGAACGAGTCCTCGCCTGTTGAGCGTGCGCCGAGCCAGACACCGCGTCTGCGCGAGGTAGAATTAGACGCTCAGCAAGCGGTGGCATGACCACCGGAGGTATGGAAGTGAAGCGCAGCAGTCGGGTAATTGTAGGGGCGTTGCTGGCCGGATGTGTTGCATTCCCCAGCTTTTCCAAGGCTCCGGTGGGGGGCGACGTTTTCAATCGGATTGCGGATGAGGGGTTCAATCACGGCGACGTGGTCGAGACGATCGAGTATCTTGCCGACCGCATAGGCGGACGGATGACCAACTCGCCCGCCATGCGGACGGCGGAACGTTGGACGCAGGAGCGTTTCAAGGCCTGGGGCCTGAAGAACGTGCGCGCGGAGCCGTACGACTTCGGTCGTGGCTGGTGGATCGAATCCAGCCGGGTGCGGATGTTGACTCCGCGGGTGCTCGAGTTGCGGGCCATTCCCATCGCCTGGACTCCCCCGACCCAGGGCGCGATCACGGCGCCGATCATTGTCGCCCCCATGCGGACCACCAGGGACTTTCCCGACTGGAAAGGCAAGCTGGCTGGAAAGATCGTATTGGTGAGCTGGCCGGATACTCTCAAGGAAGACGTGGAACCTCCGTTTCGGCGTCTCGATGACAGCGCCGTGGCGAAACGTGACACGTACGAGGTGCCCCGGTACGACCCGGAGGAGAGTGAGAAGCTCGTCGAATATGTCCTGTTCAAGCGCCGGCTCGATGAGTTTCTGACCGCTGAAGGCGCGGTGGCTTCCGCTGTGATGTCGCGCCATCCCGTGCGCCTCGTTCATGGCGAGGGGTACGGTTTCCAGGCGGGCATGTCGCCCAAGCTGCCGTCGGTCGAGCTGAGCTCGGAGGATTATCGCCGGCTGGCGCGGCTCGCCAAGCAGGGCGAAGTCCGGCTCGAGATCAACAGTAATGTTCACTACGAAGACGCTGATCATCACGCCAACAATGTGTTTGCCGACCTGCCGGGGAAGGATTCGAAGGCGGGATATGTGATGGCTGGAGCCCACCTCGATAGTTGGGTGGCGGGTGATGGGGCCGCTGACAACGGCGTGGGTTGCGCGATTGTGATGGAGGCTTCACGGATTCTTTCGGCCATTGGCGTGCAGCCCAGGCGGACCATCCGCTTCGCGCTGTGGAGCGGAGAAGAGCAGGGGCTGATCGGCTCCAGCGCCTTCATTCAACAACACCTGGCGAGACGTCCCGCGCCCAAGGACCCGGAGATTGCTGCCCTGGGGCCGTACTTTGGTCCCCCGTCCTTCCCCGTGGAGGTGCTGCCGGGCTATCGCGAAATGGTGGGCTATTTCAACGTCGACAACGGGTCGGGGAAATTCCGCGGCATCTATGCCGAGGGCAACTTTGCGGCCATGCCGATGTTGAAGGAATGGCTGTCGCCGTTCGCGAGTCTCGGAGCCTCGGCCGTCGTGGCCGAGCCTACCGGCTCAACCGATCACGAGCTGATGAGTCAGATCGGGTTGCCCGCGTTCCAGTTTGTGCAGGATCCACTGGACTACTCCAGCAACATACACCATACGGACGCCGATACGTTCGATCATCTTCGTTCCGAGGACATTCGCCAGGCGGCGGTGATCATGGCAACCGTGTTGCTCGATGCCGCCAACTCCGACACGGCGCTGCCCGGCAAGCCCATCCCCACCCAACCCAGGCTCACCGATCCCTTCCATTACAAGGAGCCATCGAAGCTGCCGTAGTCGTCATCGCGAGCGTCCAGGAAATGTCGATAACGCGTATCACCTTGCTGATTCTTTGCTGGGGTTTCTTCGGCACGGCTCATGCGGAAGTGGTCCATCTCTTCTACAGCGGTGCTCCAACCCCTCAATCCAACTACGCCACGCGCAAGCTCACCGCGGCCCTCGAGCAACGCGGCTTCACTGTCGCCTCTGGCCGCGACAGTCATGGTCCCGTCATCCGCCTGTCAACCAACCCCGCACGACTTTCGTCCGAAGAATTCTCAATTACACCGAAGGGAAGGGCGATCGCGGTCATCGGTGGCGACAACCGCGGCATGATTTACGGTGCATTGGCGCTGGCCGAGCAACTGCGCAACGGCGTGCGTCTGCAGGATATCGTGGCGTCCCATGAAAAGCCGAGGCTCCCTTTCCGTGCCATCAAGTTCAACCTTCCGTGGAGCACCTATCGGCCCAGCTCCGCGCTGGACCAACACTACGACACGGCACGCGACCTGAAGTATTGGGAAGCGTTTCTGGACATGATGGTGGAGGATCGATTCAACACCATCACTCTGTGGAACCTGGACCCGTTCACTTACATGGTGCGCACGCGCGGCTTCCCGGAGGCGAGCTCGTGGACCGACGCGCAGTTCGCGCAGTGGCAACACCTGTATCACGAAATTTTCCGGATGGCGAAGGAGCGAGGTCTCGACACCTACATCGTCTTCTGGAGCATCTTCGTGAGTCGGCAGCTCGCCGAAGCGCACGGGGTTGCCAAGGAAAATTACTATCCGCATTACTACGGCAACGGTGATACCTCGGATGTGGTGCGTCGCTACCTGAGGGCGAGCATCAAACAAACACTCGAGGAATATCCCGAGCTGGACGGAATGGGGCTGTCACATGGCGAGGGCATGGGAGGCATGACTCCACTGCAACGCCAGCAATGGGTTGACGATGTCCTCATTGCGGGAATGCTGGATGCCAAACGCCCCGTCAAGCTGATTCACCGGGTTCCGTTTTCGTCCGGTCTGTCATCGGAGCCGGGTGCCAGCCGGGACGTTGAGCAGATGACTCGGGCGGCTATTGAGAGATTGGGGGGTAAATTCGCAGGCCCCATCTGGGTCGAGGTCAAATTCAACTGGTCGCATGGGTTTTCCACACCGAAGCTGGTGAAGGTCCACGGCGGTCCCTTGGGCAAGACCTATTTCGAGCCCGAGCCGGCCCACTACAAGATCACGTGGATGATGCGCAATGAGGACTTCTTTGCGTTGCGCTGGGGCGTTCCGGACTTCATTCGCGAGCACATTGCGCTGAATGGAGGCCAAACTTACGTGGGTGGCTACTTCATAGGTTCGGAAGGGTATATCCCTGCGTTGGACTACTTCACGGCAGTGCACGACCCCGTGGACTGGAAGTGGGCCTTCCAGCGGCAATGGTTGTTTTATGAGCTGTGGGGGCGGTTGCTGTATGACCCGAAGACGCCTGATTCGGTCTTTCAGGCTGATTTCACGCGGCGCTACGGCCCCAGGGCGGCGAATCTGCTTCGCGCGTACTCCCTCGCTTCGGCGACCCAACTGCGACTGGCTTCTCTCTATGACTCAACGTGGGATTTCACCTTGTACAGTGAGGGTTTCCTGGCACTACAGGGTGAGGAGACCCACTACATTCCGGTCGACAATCTCATCAACCGGCCAACAATGGATCCGGCTTACGTGTCGGTGAAAGAATACGTCGCGGGTACATCCGGCTCCGGCAGGGTCACGCCGCCCATGCTCATTGACATGCTCGAGCGCGATAACAACGAGGCGTTGAAGTTGGTGAGCGGCATCGACACCACGGGCAATGCGTCGTTGATGTACGAAGTAGCCGATGTTAAAACCTGGGCGACTCTAGGCCTGCATCTTGCCGAAAAGCTGCGAGGTGCGGTAGCGCTCGAGACCTGGCGGGTTCACGGTGGAGAGGAGAACCAGAAGGCGGCGATTGAGCACTTGCAGCGCGCGCTGTCATATTGGGATGAGGTCATCAAAATTACTCGGCCCATCTACCAGGATATGCCGTTGACGGCCTACAACGGCAACCCGCGGGATGCGAATCCCAACAACCTGTTTCACTGGGCCCGGGTGCGCGACGAAGTTGCGCGTGATGTCGAGATCGCGCGCGGTCAGAGTTCTTTGAGGCAAAGATAGAGAGTTTCCCCGACATGAGTAACCAATCGAACGGCCGCGCGCGGCAGGTCTGCGCTGATCGGGTCGGAGTCCTGGGGGAATCACTCCCAACCCAGCCCGAGGCTTTTTTGCAGCGAGGCGTAGTTCTGCACGAGTTGGGCCCGGCCCTGGATCTCGTTCTGCTCCGCTTCGATGCGGGTGCGCTCGCTATCGAGCAGATCGATCATGCTGGCAACGCCTGCCTCGTACCGTTGCTCCGTCAATGTATACGACCGGTTGGCGGACGTTGTTATGCGCAGCAGACTCACTACGGAGTCGCGTTGCCGCCCGAAGCGGGAAAGTGAAGTTTCGGCGTCCTCCAAAGCACTGAGCACAGTCGCCTCATACATCGCGGCGTCTTCGTCGCGTGCACCTTCGGCTCGAACTATTCGAGCGCGTGTCCGGCCAAAATCGAGCACGTTCCATTGCAGGACAGGCGCGGCGACGAGTGTCAGATTCCGGGAGTCCAACAGACCGTGGGTATCCGTGGATCCCCAGCCGATATCGCCCAGGAAGTTGACCTTGGGAAAATAGTTGGCCACCTCGGTACCGATCTTTGCGTTGGAGGCGGCGAGGGCACGTTCGGCCGCGCGAATATCAGGCCGGCGTCGCAGCATCGAAGCCGGATCGCCGATTGCAACGGCTGCTGGCACCTGCGGGAGGGGGCGGACTTCCGACAACTCCGTATCCAGGGCTCCCGGCTCGGCGCCCGTCAGCACCGCCAGTGAGTTCAGGCTCGCCTCGATCTGTGCCTGCAGGGGAATCAGGCTGCCGCGGGTAGTTTCCAACTGCACAATCAACTTCTCGAGATCCGCATCGGAAGCGGCTCCGCGGTCGCGTCGTTGGCGCGTAAAATCGAGGATCCGGCTCTCAACCTCGGCGGAACGCCTGGAGAGGGCCAGCCGCTGTTGCTGATCCCGAAGCTCGATGTACGCCTGCGCAACCTCGGCCGCCAATGAAACATGCAGGTCATCCAGGTCCGCCTGCGAGGCTTGCGCCTGCGCGCGTGCCGCTTCGATTGCCCGGCGGGTACCTCCAAAGATGTCCAACTCCCAGGTTGCATCGAATCCGACGTCATAAAAGCTCAGAGTTGAGTGTCCTGCACCCCCGCCGTTGGAATTGCCACCTGTCAGGGAGCCCAGGTCCGGTGTACGGGCCTTCAACGAGACCGCCGTCGCCGAGGATGTGGGTAACTCTTTTCGCTGCTGCTCACGCAATGAGGCCCGTGCCTGGCGCAGCCGCGACTGGGCCGCCCGGACATTCGGGCTGTTTTGAAAGGCGGTATCAATCAGGTGAGTCAACTCGGCATCATTGAGTGCTACCCACCAGCGTGCCGCCGGAGGCTGAGCGACGTCCGTAGGCACAGTTCCGACACGCCGGAATTGGGGAGGCTGTTCCACGTGGGAGATCGAGGAGGAGGGGCCCTTATAATCAGGACCGACCGCGCAGGCGCTCAGAACACCCGTCGCGCCCATTACAACACTCATCAGTCGCCAACCTTGCATAGGATTTCCAGACATCAGTGTGCTGCCGATGAAGGGCCGCCGCGCCCGCGCGGCTTACGCAGGAGCAGGACCAATGGAGTAGATGCCAACAGAACGACCCCCAGTGCCCAGAAACAGTCGCCGTAAGTGATCACCAGGGCCTGCAGGTCTATCTGTCCGGCGAGCTGCTGGAGTGCCTGTTGGTGTGCCAATGCCGTGTCGCCGTGCTGAGCCGCGAAACCCGCGGCGTTGGCGGCGATACGAGACTGCGTGATGAGCGAGTTCTGGGTCACTGATTCGCGGATCACGTCGCCGTGAAATTCGCTCTGGCGGTCGATGAATACGCCCAGCAGCGCCAGTCCGATCGAGCCGCCGAGGTTGCGGGCCATGTTGTAGAGACCGGCCGCATCGCCTGTGTCCTTGCGCTCCACGGCCCCCACGGAGGCCTGGTTGAGCGGCATCATGGCCAGCATCTGCCCGAAGCCGCGCAGGATCTGTGACCAGACAAAGTCGCCGCCGTCACTGTCCGGGCTCAGGTGCATGTCCACGAAGGCGCTCAGTGACAACAGCACCAACCCGCAGATGATGACTACCTTGGCATTCATCCTGCCCAGGATGCGGGGCAGGACCGGCATGATCGCAAAGGCGGGCACGCCCGAGATCAGCAGGATCTTCCCTGATTGATACGAGTTGTAGTGCGAGACGTTGCTCAAGAATTGAGGCAGTATGTACAGCACTCCGTACAGTACTGAACCCACGACAATCACGATCACAATGACGCTGGCGTAGCTCGGATTGAGCAGCAGGGACAGCTTGATCACCGGGTCCCTGGAGCGCAGCTGCGAGGTCATCAATACAATGAATCCGACCAGCGAAAACAGCGCGAGCGTGACGATGAGCTCCGATTCAAACCAGCGCTCCCGCTGACCCTCTTCCAGCACCGTGGTGAGGCAGCTCAGGAATACGGTCATGCCGAGGATTCCGCCCCAGTCCGCGCGTTTCAACATTTCGAGACGCGGGCTCGTGTAATCGAGGCCCAACAGCAGCAGGGTGGCGAGCCCGAAGAAAACCGGCACGTTCAGGAAGAAGCACCAGCGCCAGGTCGAGTTCTCCGTGAGCCACCCACCCAGCACGGGTCCCACGAGAGGCCCCAGGATCACGATCAATCCAAACAGAGTCATTCCGATCGGCATCTGGCGTCGATTGAGGCGAGTCGCCACGATCGTCTGCGCGGTCGGGATCAGCGCGCCTCCCGTGAACCCCTGGCCCACGCGGCCGAAGATCATTCCGGGCAATGTCGTGCAGATGCCGCACACAATGGAGAAGAGGGTGAACAGTGACGCGCACGCGAGCAGAAAATTGCGCAGACCAAACACCCGCGTGAACCAGGCCGCGAGCGGAATCATGACCACTTCGGAGATCAGATAGCCCGTGCTGATCCAGGTTCCCTCGGTGCCGCTGGCGCCGATCTCGCCCTGGATCTGGGGCAATGCCGAATTGACGATGGAAATATCAAGCGTGGCCATCAATGCGCCGAGCGAGCCGGCCGCAATGGCAATCCAGTCACCTAATGTGGCGTCCGGATGATCGTCGTGATGAGCATCGGCGCCGGAAGCATTCGTGCTTGCCTGGCTCATTTCACGTCTTCTGTGCCGCGGGTGTCCACTGTAACCACAACCGACAGACCCGGAACCAACACGCCGCGTACGGCATCACTTGCCTTCACCGTCGTTCGCACCGGTACGCGCTGGACAATCTTGGTGAAGTTGCCAGTCGCGTTCTCCGGTGGCAGCAGGGCAAATTGCGCGCCGGTTCCGGGCGAAAAGCTTTCAATCTGCCCGGTCACATCCGCATGGGGAATGGCATCGACTTCGATGTGAACGGTCTGACCGATCCGCATGCGGCCGATCTGGTTCTCCTTGAAGTTGGCGGTCACATACAACTTGCCCACTGGAACGACTGACATGAGCCGTGTCCCCGGTTGAACAAACTGACCTACGCGTACGCTGCTGTCGCCGATGCGGCCATCGATACTGCTGCGAACAGTGGTGTGGTCGAGGTCGATCTGCGACTGACGAACCGTAGCCTCGGCCGACAGTAGTTGGGCCTTTGCCTGGGCGATGCTTGCTTGCAGAGAGGGTATCTGCCGTTGCGCGGAATCCAGTGCCGCCGCGTCTGATCGTTCACGCGCCCGTCCCTGGTCCCGTTGATCCCGCAACTGCTCGAGCCGCTCGCTGGTCTCGGCGCCGCTTTCAGACAACGGCTGGTAACGAGCAACTTGTTTGTCGGCGAATTCCGCGGCCAGCCGCGATGCGGCCAGGGTTGCCTGGGCCTGGCGAATAGTGGCCTGTTGTTGAACGAGGGCGGCTTCAGCCCGCTCGATATCGGCCTTGCGGGCTTCAACGGTCGCATTGGCCTGTTCGAGGCTCGCCTCGTAGGTGCGCGAGTCCACCTTGATGAGAGGATCGCCAGCCTTTACCGCCTGGTTGTCGGCGACATAAACGCTCTCGATGAGCCCTGTCACGTTAGGGGAGATGGTCACCGAGTCGGCGTGCAGATAGGCATCGTCGGTCTTCTGCATGAAGCGGCCGACAATCCACCAGCGCACGCCCCAGATGAGTGCCGCGATGACAATGATCGCGGCCGCGATCGTCAGGAATCTGCGGGCTCCGGCCTTCTTGTCGGTCTCGGGGGCGTCGGCCGGCTTCGGGCTCTCGTGATTGTTGGGATTTTCCGCCATGAAGAGGTCTCAAATTTACCAGCTGATCAATATCTACCGGGTGGTATAATTCTGTCAATGAAACGGACTCCCCCTTCCGAGGGATACAGAAAGAGTCCCGGGCGCCGTCGCCCGGCGGCTGGTTACGCCCGTGGCGAGGAAACCCGGCTGCGTATCATCCGCGCCGCGGTCGAGTTGTTTGGCCAGAAGGGCTTTGATCGCGTCTCAACCCGCGACATCGCGGCCCGGGCCGGTGTGAACGCGCCGGTGCTGCAGTATTACTTCGAAGGGAAGGAAGGACTGTATGTGGCCTGTATTGAATACATGCAGCTACACACCACCAAGCTGCTGCGGCCCGTGATCGATACCGTGCGCAAGCGTCTCGAGGGCAGGATGAACCGCGAGGGGCTCATTGATTGCGTGTGTTATATCTATGAGCAGGCTGCCGACTTCCTGCTGACTCATTCGGAGATCAATGCCTGGAAGCGCTTTGCGGCCTGGGATGTGCTCGACCGGGACAATGTGCCGTGCTCCGCCCAGAAGGTGCTGGATATGGGAATCCGGCGCGAGTTTCGCCAGTTGATGTGCGAGCTGGTCGGCCGGATCATAGGCAAGCCGCCCCAGGATGAGCAGACCCGGATCCGGGTGGTAACGCTCGGTAGTCAGTTGTCGGTCTTTCACGATGCGCGTCAGAAGGCGCTGGATGATCTCGGGTGGACGGAAGTGAATGAACGGGGACTCGAATTGCTGAAGTCGGTGGTACGAGAGCAAACCGCGGCGGCGTTGCGTGCGGCCGCTGCCCACATGGCGAAGAAGTCATGAAACAGATGTTGTTGCCGTTGGTGATGTTGGCCTTTGGTCTTGGTGTCGCTCAGGCGGCCGAGCCGCAACGGTGGTCGGCGGAGCAGGCGAATGCCTGGTACGCGAAGCAGCCATGGCCGTTGGGCAGTGACTACATTCCGTACAACGCGATCAATGAGCTCGAGATGTGGCAGGCGGATACATTTGATCCGCAGCGCATGGACCTGGAGCTGGGTTGGGCGCAGAAGCTCGGCATGAACACCATGCGCGTGTTTCTCCACGACCTGCTGTGGCAGCAGGATCCGGAAGGATTCAAGAAGCGCATACAGAAGTTCCTCGATATCGCCTCCAGTCACGGCATCAGGCCCGTCTTTGTCCTGTTCGACTCATGTTGGGACACACGACCTCGGCTCGGCCCACAGCATCCGCCCATTCCGGGGGTGCACAACTCCGGCTGGGTCCAGAGTCCGGGGGCGGCAAAGCTGCGGGATCCGGCGAGCTATCCGAAGCTGAGAGAGTATGTGGAAGGGATCGTTGGAGCGTTCGCGACGGATTCCCGCATACTCGCGTGGGATGTCTGGAACGAACCTGACAATCACGGGCCGGATGAGCACGATCCGTATGAGGCACCCAACAAGATCGAGCTGGTCGGCAAACTGCTGCCGCAGGCCTTTACCTGGGCGCGGTCCCAACATCCCATTCAGCCGCTGACCAGCGGCGTGTGGGTTCACGATGACTGGTCGCCGGGTGCGAAGCTGACGGCCATCGAGTCGATCCAGCTGACACAGTCAGACATCATCTCCTTCCACGATTACAACTGGCCGGAGAAGCTCGAGGCGCGCATCCTGCAATTGCGCAAGTACGGCCGCCCCATCATCTGCACGGAATACATGGCCCGCGGCGCGGGCTCCACGGTCGACACCGCGTTGCCGGTGGGCAAGCGGCTCGATGTGGGGATGATCAACTGGGGTTTCGTGCTGGGCAAGACTCAAACCAACTTCCCGTGGGATTCCTGGCAGCGTCCTTACACGCTGCAGCAGCCAGCAGTGTGGCACCATGACCTGCTACAGCCCGATGGGACGCCATATCGCGCGCGCGAGGTGGAGATCCTGCGCTCGCTGAGCTCACTCCCAAAGGGAGTGATCGCCCCGGCCCATTGATTGTCGCCTACGAAGAAGGGCGCTGCAGCATCTCCCGCGCCCGTTGCCGCCAGTTCAATGCCAGCCCGGGCATGTTCTGCATCTGTTCCAACTCGGCCGTCGTGACCTTGCCGAACGAAATCAATTCCACGAGCCGGGCAAACGGAAAATTCGGGTTCGGTCGTTCAACCAACTCAACGGGATTTCCCGGTTCGATAGTGCCTTCCTGCAACACGCGGTAGTACCAGCCCGAGCGGCCACTGCGGATCATGGCCTTCAGCATGTGCTTGTCATTGAAGCGCAGCCCGAGCTTGAAACACGGCTGCCGCGGCTGACACACCTGCATTTTCGCGGTGCCGACGGCATGAATATCACCGATACAGAGGTCGCCCTCGCGCATCCCCTCAATCGCTAAGTTCTCGCCGACCCCGCCCGGCACGACCAGAGACCCATGCTGCGGATAGTCCTCGCGCCAGCCGATGTAGTTGGCCGTACCATAGCCATAGACGGCCTTGTCCGGTCCGCCATGCACGCTCAGGTCCGCTTGTTCATCCCCGACGAGGCCGCTCGTAGTCACCGTGACCGGCCCTTGCACAGCCTGTTTGACAAAGCCACTGGGCACGCGCTCCGGGCCAAGGGGAGCGACCTTGCCCATGTGAATGGACACAACGCGGGGCGGATCGGCGGTAGTGAGCATGCGAGCCTCTCGCTCGGGTTCGTCTTCGACTGCACGGTACCTGGATCGAGTCTGAAAATCGACCCGGTCGAGGCGCGGTCGCCGACTTCAAGCCGCCGGCCAGGTCCAGTTGCGGATGGATTCCTCATCGATGCCCTGCGCGTGCGCATAGTTGAGGTGACTCAGGATCTGCGATTTCAGCGAATCCTTTACGCGTGCCGCGGTCCTCTGCAATCGCGGGACGCGGTCGATGACATCGATCGCCAGGTTGAAGCGGTCAACCTGGTTGATGATGGCCAGCTCGAGAGGCGTATTGATGTTGCCTTTCTCCTTGTAGCCACGAACGTGCAGGTTGTGATGATTGTGGCGCCGATAGGCCAGCTTGTGGATCAGGGATGCGTAGCTGTGGAAGTTGAAGATGATTGGTTTGTCGAGCGTGAACAGTGAGTCGAAGTCGCGGTCCGACAGTCCGTGCGGATGCTCCGTGTCCGGCATCAGCCGGAAAAGATCAACGACATTGACGAAACGGATCGCCAGCTCCGGGCAATTCTTCTTGAGGATCGCGGTGGCCGCGAGAGCCTCCATTGTCGCGATATCGCCTGCGCAAGCCATCACTACATCGGGCTCGGCCCCGGCGTCCGAGCTCGCCCAATCCCAGATGCCGATCCCCTTGGCGCAATGACTCGCCGCCGCGTTCATGTCGAGAAACGTCAGATGCGGCTGCTTGTCGGCCACGATGACGTTGTAATAGTCCTTGGAGCGCAGGCAGTGGTCGACGACGCTGAGCAGGCAGTTCGCATCCGGAGGAAGATAGATGCGAACCACATCCGGGCTCTTGTTCGTTACGACATCCAGGAATCCCGGATCCTGGTGCGTGAATCCATTGTGATCCTGGCGCCAGACCAGTGAGGTGATGAGCAGGTTGATGGAGGAGATGGATGCGCGCCAGCCGAGATCGTTCTTGGACTTCTCCAGCCATTTTGCGTGCTGGTTGAACATGGAATCGATGACGTGCACGAAAGATTCATAAGTTGAGAAAAAGCCGTGCCGTCCCGTGAGCACATATCCCTCAAACCATCCCTCGAGCGTGTGCTCACTCAACATTTCCATCACGCGACCGTCGGGGGCAATCTCGGTTCCATCGGCATCCTCCGGAAGGAAGCCGGACACCCAGGTCTTCCGCGACGCCTCGTAAATGCCTTCGAGCTTGTTCGATGCCAACTCATCGGGACAAAACACGCGGAAGCTCGTCATATTCCGCTTCATGACATCCCGCAGAAAGTTTGCGACTGTGGCCGTCGGGGAAACGTATTCCGTCGCCGGTGCCTCGACCGGAACTGCGTAGTCCTGGAAATCCGGCAGATCGAGCGGCTTGCGCAGGAGCCCCCCGTTCGCATGCGGGTTGGCGCTGATTCGGCGTGCGCCCTTCGGGGGCAGGTCGCGCAGCTCGGGTACCGGTCGGCCGGCCGAATCGAACAGCTCTTGCGGCCGATAACTGCGCAGCCAGCTTTCGAGCAGCTTCAGGCTCGCAGGGTGGGCCGCCGGGTCGAGAATGGGAACCTGGTGCGCGCGCCAGAAGTTTTCCACCTTGTGGCCGTTTACCTCCTTCGGCCCGGTCCAGCCCTTGGGAGAGCGCAGCACAATCATGGGCCAGCGCGGGCGCTCGAAGCGCCCGGTGTCACGCGCGTTCTTCTGGATTGCCCGAATCTCGAGAATGCATTTCTCGAGAATTCCCGCCATCCGTCGATGCATCGTGTCCGGATCACTGCCTTCCACGAAGTAGGGCGTATAACCATAACCACGGAACAACCATTCCAACTCCTCATGCGGAATACGCGCGAGAATGGTTGGGTTCGCGATCTTGTATCCGTTCAGGTGCAGGATGGGCAGAACCGCGCCATCGCGGACAGGATTGAGAAACTTGTTGGAGTGCCAGGCCGTGGCCAGCGGCCCGGTCTCGGCCTCGCCATCGCCGACCATGCAGGCAACAATCAATTCGGGATTGTCGAAGGCCGCGCCGAATGCATGCGACAGGCTGTATCCGAGCTCACCGCCTTCGTGTATGGAACCTGGCGTTTCCGGCGTGCAGTGACTGCCGATTCCACCAGGGAACGAAAATCGCCGGAACAGCCGCAGCATGCCGGCCTCATCCTGGCTGCACTCCGGGTAGATCTCCGAGTAGTGACCTTCCAGGTAGGCGTTCGCCAGGGTCGCCGGAGCGCCGTGACCGGGGCCTGAGATATAGATGGTATCCAGGTCGTATTTTCGGATCAGGCGGTTGAGGTGAATCCAGGTGAACGACTGTCCCGGGTCCGAACCCCAGTGCCCCAGCAGGCGATTCTTGATGTGCTCGGGCTTCAAAGGCTCGCGCAGCAGGGGATTGGCGCGCAGGTAGATCATTCCTACGCTTAGATAGTTGCAAGCTCGCCAGTAGGCATTCAGCGTCTGCAGCTCTGCTTCCGTGAGAGGTACTTCGGTCATGTTCAGTGGTCACGTGTTGCCTCGGGCCCGCGCAATCTTGCAGGGGCGAGTCCGTGGCGGCGTCCGTATTTACCCGTAGGCAGGGAGATTTTCGGAAAGTGCTTATAGACGCCGGTCCGGACGGGGCGCCACACTTTAAAGTATGTGCAATTCCATGCTGAGCGCGCCGGGGCTGAGGAACATCTTCGCGCGGGGTCAGATCATCAATCGCCTGTGTGCTTCATTGCGGGACCCGGACGCGCGCCGGCGGTTCTGTTTCAACGAAGAAGCGTATTGCCTGCTGTTCGGGCTCAATCGGGAGGAGCGGCAGGCGGTCGAGGACCGGGACTTCGCCACTTTGATTGAAATGGGCGCCCATGTCGGAGAGTTGGATGCCCTGGCAGCGCTTTCGGGTCTCAACACCCTGGAGGCTCTGCGCCTGCGATGCGGGCTGCGAATCCTCGAATGAACGTGCCCGACTCTGTTGAGCTCCTCGCGGCAGCCATCAGACTGATTTGATACCGAGCGCGCCTCCCTTGGTTCATGGCATAGGGACAATTGCGGATTGAGCTGGCTGTAAACGGCTGTCAGTCTGCGTACTCAAAGGGGATGCTGGAGAGCGCAGTCATGCAACCGATCAATTCGATTCTCGTCGTCGTCGATGCCAATCCTACGGCAGCAGATGCTGTCGCCAAGGCCGTTGTTCTCGCACGAAAGTTTGGCGCCCACGTCGAGTTGTTTATGTGCGACGCAGAGCGCGCTTTCATGTTGTCACAGGCGTACGTGCCAACAGGAGTGCAGGAAGCGCATAACTCCTGCCTGATCCAGACCCGGCGTTATCTGGAGTCTTTGAAGGAATCGGCCAACGCATCGGATGTGACCATCACGGTGGACTGTGCTTGCGAAAGCCCGCTCTACGAAACGATCGTACGCAAAGTGTTGCGTGAGCATCCTGACCTGGTCATCAAGAATGTAGCGCGCACGGACGGCCGGCGCCGAGCTGAGTTTGATGCGACCGACTGGCAGTTGATGCGGACCTGTCCTGCTGCTCTCATGCTGACGCGCGGGCGGCGGTGGCAGGAAAAGCCCCGATTCGCCGCCGCCATAGATGCATCGGCGACCGAGAGTGCAGGCCTCGCGGGCGGTATTCTCGACACCGCCCAGGACCTGCTGCAATCAGCCGGCGGAGAGCTCGACATCATCTACGCAGAGCCGGTGGAATTGGCGGACGCGGAACGGGAGCAAGGTGCGCGTGTCCTACAGGCCCTGACTGAAAAAGTGCGTCATCTGGTCCCGCATGTCCATGTGCTGGCGGGAAATCCCGAAGTCAGCCTGCCGCGGTTTGCGGGACATCGCCAATATGATGCAATCCTCCTCGGCGCACTGACACATCGACCGGGCTACACCGCGCAAGTCGGTACGCTGACTTCGAAGCTCATGGACGCGCTCGATTGTGACTTCCTGCTGTTGAAACCGAGCGAGTATCGCAGCCCCATCGCTGCCCGACAGGATGCGAGACGGCACCGGGAACGAGTATGAAGGTCCTCGCCGGTGGCTGGAGCGGCCTCGCGGCAATCGTGGCGAAGCAGTCAAACAAGGAGAGATGAGTGTCCGCTTCACCTGCATCGGCGCAGACGGTTGCGTCGCCACTCACGGTCGCGGAGCCTGCTCCTGACCTGCATCCGGTTCCGATCATCGAAACGACCTCCGTCGTCGCTGCGATCCCACCAGCAAGCCGGCGCTGGCGCACTCCTGTTCGTTGGCTTCTGCTCGCGATTGCCGTGGCCGCCGGCCTCGCAGTCTATTTCTGGAAGCCGTTTTCCAGCCCGCCGCTGCCCGCGGGTATCGTCTCTTCAAACGGGCGTCTCGAGGCAACCGAAATCGACATCGCCACGAAGCTCGCCGGCCGTATAGAGGCGATGTTGGTTCAAGAAGGGGACTTCGTCGAACGGGGTCAGGTCGTCGCGCGGATGGACACCAGCGTCCTGCGAGCTCAGCTCAGAGAGGCACAGGCGGATTCGAACCGCGCCCGGATGGCGTTGGCTACCGCCAATGCAGTTGTGGAGCAACGACGCAATGAGCTGACCCTCGCGCAGAGCATACTGCGCCGGTCAAAACAACTGGTGGATGGACACTTCATCAGCGTCGAGAAGCTGGATAGCGATCAGGCGCAATTCAACGTTGCCACCGCTACTTTGACCGCGGCCGTTTCGCAGGTCGCCCAGGCGAAGGCTGCCGTGGCGGCGGCAGGGGCCACGATCGAGCGAATACAGGCTGACATAGATGATAGCGTGCTGCGTGCACCCACGGCGGGACGTGCGCAATATCGACTTGCCCAACTCGGCGAAGTTCTGCCCGCGGGCGGTAAAGTCATCGGTATGCTCGACCTGGCCGATGTGTACATGACACTGTTCCTGCCAGAGGACAAGGCCGGCAGACTGGCGATCGGATCCGAGGCGCGGCTCGTGTTTGATGCCGCCCCTCAGTACGTGATACCGGCCCGGGTAACCTTCGTGGCGACCGAGGCACAGTTCACGCCGAAGACCGTAGAGACCGCAACTGAGCGACAGAAGCTGGTTTTTCGTATCAAAGCGCAGTTGGACCCGCAACTTTTGCGAGCGCACTGGACTCAGGTCAAGGCCGGCGTGCCCGGGACGGGTTACGTGCAGGTTGATCCCAACTCCACGTGGCCGACCACACTCGAGATCCGTGTGCCATCCCCATGAGCGGTTCGGCCGCGCGGCTCGTCAATGTCAGTCTGCGTTATAAACGGACCGCCGCACTTCGGGATGTCAGTCTCGAGATTCCCACAGGTCAGCTCATCGGGTTCATCGGGCCGGACGGCGTGGGAAAGTCGAGTCTCCTCGCGCTGCTCGCCGGTGCGCGCAGGATCCAGGCGGGATCGGTGGAAGCGCTCGGCGGAAACATGGCTGAAGCGAGGCACCGCCGGCAGGTCTGTTCGCGCATCGCTTACATGCCCCAGGGACTGGGACGCAACCTGTATTCCAGCCTGTCCGTATTCGAAAATGTCGACTTCTTCGGCAGGCTGTTTGGACTGAGCGCCGCCGCCCGGCGCGGGCGGATCATCGAGCTGCTGCAGGCTGTGGGTATCGGCGAGTTTCCGGATCGGCTGGCTGGAGCACTTTCCGGAGGCATGAAGCAGAAGCTCGGACTGTGTTGCGCGCTCATTCACGATCCGGACCTGCTCATTCTCGATGAGCCCACCACCGGCATCGATCCTCTGTCGCGCCGCCAGTTCTGGCAACTGATCGAGGGTATTCGGCGGCGCCGCCCGGGTCTGACTGTCCTGGTGGCGACGGCGTATTTTGATGAGGCAGAGAGTTTCGACCGGCTCGTCGTGATGAGCGATGGTCGTATTCTGGCCGTGGGTGAGCCCGCAACCCTGAAGCAGCAATATGCGGCAGCCAGCCTGGAGGACCTGTATGCCCGGATTCTCGGCGGCTCGATTGATGACTGGTCCACAGCGACGCGACGAGTCGCCCCTAACGAGCACTCCGAGCTGGCGATCGAAGCGCATGGCCTCACGCGAACATTCGGCGACTTCACCGCCGTCGACAACATTGAGCTGGAGATTCGTCGCGGGGAGATCTTCGGCTTCGTAGGTCCAAACGGATGTGGCAAGACCACGACCATGAAGATGTTGACCGGGTTATTGCCATCCTCCAGCGGTCAGACCCGGCTCCTGGGGCAACCGGTCAACGCAAGGGACTCGAACCTGCGCCGCCGTGTCGGTTTCATGTCACAGTCGTTCTCGCTGTATTCAGAGCTCACGGTCCGGCAGAACCTCGAGCTGCATGCGCATCTGTTCCATCTGCGGCGCCAGGCAGCGGAGCAACGCATCGCGTATCTGGTTCATCGCTTCGGTTTGGCTCCCTATATCGAGGAGGGCGCCGAACATCTGCCCCTGGGCGTGCGTCAACGTCTGTCGCTCGCGGTGGCGCTCATTCATGAGCCTGAGCTGTTGATTCTGGACGAACCTACGTCGGGCGTGGATCCGATGGCGCGCGATGACTTCTGGCATCTGCTCCTCGAGCTCGCCCGTGAACGCGGGATCACGATTTTCATTTCTACCCACTTCATGAATGAGGCATCGCGCTGCGATCGAATTGCGCTCATGTATGAGGGGAAAATCCTGACGACAGGCAAGCCCTCGGACATCATCGAGGAAGTCGGGGTGAGAACGCTCGAGCAGGCCTTCATCGCACGACTCGAGCAAGCCGCCGTTGCGCCGCCGCCGGCACCGGCACCTGTCGTGACGGAACCCGAGCCGAGGCGCAGGCAGACGAATGAAGCCGGATTCACGGTGCGACGGCTGTGGACTTATTCCCGCCGCGAGTGGATGGAAATCCGCCGTGATCCCATCCGTCTGGCCTTCGCACTCGTTGGCCCGATTGTTCTCATGATTGTCTTCGGCTACGGGATCACCTTCGACGTCGAACGTCTCTCTTATGCAGTGCTCGACTACGATCGTTCCCCGGACAGCCGCGCCTACCTGGAGGGCTTTTCCAGTTCCCGCTACTTTGCGTTACATCGCGAGATCAGGGACGGAATCGATCTCGAAAAGCGCATGCGCGATGGCGAATTGCGGTTCGTAATCGAGGTGCCACCCGGCTTCGGAAGAGACCTGCGCTCCGGGCGCTCCCCGGAAGTTGCTTTGTGGGTGGACGGTGCATTTCCATTTCGAGCTGAGACAACGAGGGCGTATGTCGAGGGCGTGCACCAGATGTATCTCGACCGTCGCGTGATCTCATCGCGCAGCGTCGCTCCAGCCCGAATCGAGGCGCGATTCAGATACAACCAGGATTTCCGCAGCGTTTACGCCGTAGTGCCCGGGACCATCATGATGCTCCTGCTGTTCATGCCGGCCATCATGACCGCGCTCGGCGTCGTAAGAGAAAAGGAGCTCGGCTCCATTGTCAACTTCCGGGTGACTCCAACCACGAAGCTCGAGTTCCTGTTGGGAAAGCAACTGCCCTATGTCGCGCTGGGTTTGATCAACTTCGTGATGCTCCTGGCACTTGCAATTGGTCTGTTCGGCGTGCCCGTCAAAGGCAGTCTGCTGGCGCTCGCGCTGGGCGCCGTGATCTATGTCATTTCGAGCACGGCATTTGGCCTTCTGATCTCGAATTTCGTCAGCACTCAGATTGCCGCCATCTTCGCGACAGCCATCATCACTACCATGCCTGCAATTGAATACTCGGGCTTTATTACTCCTGTTTCATCCTTGTCCGTGGATGCGCACATCATCGGCGGCGCATTTGCGAGCACCTATTTTCTGCATCTCAGTCTCGGGACCTTCACCAAAGCGCTCGATCTGCCCGGCGTCAGCCTCGACCTGCTCGCTTTGAGTCTCATTGCCGTGGTTATCATCGCAATAGCCCGCGCGGCACTTCCGGCTCAGGAGGCCTGAACGTGGAGCGGCTAAGCAGCATCTACCGACTGGCTCTCAAGGAACTGGCGAGCCTGTCCCGCGACTTCGCGCTGGTTGGCCTGATCATCTACGCGTTTACTTACGCGATATACGGCCCCGCCAAGGGGGCACGCATGGAGTTGCGCAATGCCGCGGTGGCCATCGTCGATGAAGATCGTTCGACCTTGTCAGCTCGTCTGGCTGATGCGTTGCTGCAGCCTCTGTTCCAGACTCCGCAGTATCTGGATCGTACGCAAATTGACGCGGCGATGGATGCGGGTCGTTTCACCTTCATCGTTGATATTCCGCCTCGATTTCAGGCGGATGTCGTTGCGGGCCGGCAACCCGCTCTGCAGATCAACATCGACGCCACGGCCATGAGCCAGGCAGGGCGCGGGGCCGGCTACATCGGCGAAATCTTCGCCGCCGAGATCGCCAGGTTTGTCAATCAGTCCCTCGGGCAGAAGGCGGCTGTCCGGCTCGTCGTGCGTTCCAGGTTCAATCCCAATCTGCTCGATACCTGGTTTCTCGGTGTGTCGCAAATCGTCAGCAACATAACGCTGCTCGCCGTGATTCTGTCCGGGGCAGCCGTGGTCCGTGAACGCGAACATGGAACGATAGAGCATCTGCTGGTTCTGCCCTTGCGTCCGAGCGATATCATGCTGGCCAAGATCGCCGCCAACGGCTTTACGATCGTAACCGTTGCCACCGTCTCCCTGTTGGTCATCGTACAGGGCCTGCTGCAGGTGCCCATAGCGGGTTCCATTGGACTTTTCATATTCGATGCGATCGTCTATCTGTTCTCAGTGACCTCACTGGGAATTCTGCTCGCAACCGTTGCGCGTTCCATGCCTCAGTTCGGGCTGCTGGCGTTTCTCGTCTTCCTGGTACTCAACATGTTGTCGGGCGGCGCAACACCGCTCGACAGCATGCCGGACTGGCTGCAATCGGTTATTCAACTGTCGCCTGCGGTCCACTTTGTCAATACGGCACTGGCAATCCTTTACCGGGGTGCGGATCTCAAAGCCGTGGGCGGCGAGATACTGCTCACGGGCGCAATCGGTGTGCTGTTCTTCGCGATCGCGCTCGGCCGGTTCAGGAAGATGATCGCCATCGTGCAGTTGCGAGGTGTCTGATGCTCGGGGAGTTTCTGCAGGAACCGCGTGTCGCCTATTTTTCGATGGAGATTGCGTTGCGGAACGAAATCCCCACCTACGCGGGCGGCCTGGGGGTGCTGGCGGGTGACACATTGCGCTCGTCAGCGGACCTGCGCTTGCCACTCGTCGGGGTCACCCTGGTCAGCCGAGCGGGTTACTTTCACCAGGAGATCGATACCCGCGGCAATCAGCAGGAGCGGCCGGAAAACTGGGACCCTTCGCGATGGGCGCGTCAGTTGGACGCCAAGGTGGCTGTCCGTATCGAGAATCGGGCTGTCTGGGTCGGAGCCTGGCTGTACGTCATCGAGAGTCATCTGGGTGGCCGGTCGCCTGTCATTCTGCTCGATACGGATCTGGCCGAAAACGCGGAGTCCGATAGACCGATCACGGATGTCCTCTACGGCGGTGATGATGTCTATCGCCTGAAACAGGAGATGGTCCTGGGAATGGCCGGCATTCGCATCCTCCACGCGCTGGGTTTCGAAATCAGCGCCTATCACATGAACGAGGGCCATTCGGCCCTGCTTGGCATCGAGCTCCTGCGCACACATACCTATTCGCCGGATGATCTGCGGGCAGGGGAGTCGGCGTACGATTTGCCGCGGGTCCGCGATTTGTGTCGGTTTACGACACACACACCCGTGGAGGCAGGGCACGACCGGTTCTCGTACCCGCTCGTCGAGCGGCTGTTCACCAGCGCAACATACGAAAGTCACAATGGTGTCGCCAGTCCGATCGATTTCACGCTGCTGCGCGAGTTGGCCGGCGAGGACTGTCTCAACATGACCCGCCTGGCGTTGTCAGTCAGCGATTTCGTGAACGGCGTTGCGAAGCGCCATGCGGAAATTTCCGCGAAAATGTTTCCCGGTTATCGGGTGCGTGCCATCACGAACGGAGTGCATCCCCACACCTGGACATCGGCCAGTTTCCGTGACCTGTTTGATCAGTATGTCCCGGGGTGGTGTCATGAACCGGAGCTTCTGAGCAGGGCTGACACGATTCCAGACGCCGAAATCACACAGGCACATGCGATTGCCAAGCGGGCGCTGATCGACCGGGTCGGTAATATTGCCGGAGTCGCCCTGAGCCCCGACGTCGCGACTCTCGGATTCGCCCGCCGCATGACAGCCTACAAGCGGCCGGATCTGTTGTTTACGGACCTGGAGCGACTCCGATCGATTGCGCGCGTACACCCGATCCAGATCGTCGTTGCGGGCAAGGCGCATCCCCGGGACGAGGAGGGCAAACGACTCATCCGCGTCCTGCACGAACACGCACGCTCGTTGGAAGGCGCCATCTCCGTTGTGTTTTTGTCAAACTACGATCTGGAGCTCGCTCAACTTCTGGTTGCCGGAAGTGATATCTGGGTCAACACGCCGTTACCGCCGATGGAGGCTTCGGGCACCAGCGGCATGAAAGCAGCCTTCAACGGTGTACCGAGCCTGTCCGTCGCGGACGGATGGTGGATTGAAGGATGTATCGAAGGCGTCACCGGGTGGTCGGTGGATGATTCGAATTCCTTGTACGAAAAGCTCGAGCACATCGTGTTGCCATTGTTTTACGGTAGCCGGTGGATCGAGGTCATGAAGGGAACACTCAGCAGGAACCCCATGTATTTCAACACGCATCGGATGATGCGGCGGTATGCCACGGAGGCCTATTTACGGTGAACGCGGAGCGCGAGGCGTAATCTTCAGCGTCAGACCTTGCAGGAAGCCTGCACGAGATGCTGGTCTTCTGCGCATTGCTTCGTCTTCATGCCGAGCCAATGCGCAAGGTCGATCATCTGCGCGTTGTCAGCCAGAATCTCGCCGTGGAGCGTCTGTATTCCACGAGCATGGGCATATTCGAACAGTAGACCCATGAGGGTTGCCCCCACGCCGCGCGCCTGCCAGGCATCTGCAACAACTACCGCAAACTCACAACCAGGTCCGGCTCTGTCCTGCCCGTATCGGGCAACACCGATGATCTCCTCATTGGGTGGTTCGCCGGTCAAAGCAACAAATGCCATGTCGCGATCGTAGTCAACATGCACAAACTGGTGTAGCAGGGCTGGTGGAAGCTCCTTCATTGCGTTCATCATGCGGCGGTAGCGGGATTCCGGGCTCAGCCGGCTGATGAATCCGCGCTCCCGGTCTTCGTCGTCCGGGCGGATCGGACGTACGCGAAAGGGCACTCCATCCCGGGTTGTGGCAATACGTTCCCAAGCTGCAGGGTAGGGCGTCGCCACCTACTGCCTCTCATTCATGGCGGACCGGGTCGCTGCCTTCGAGGGAAGTCCCAGCAATTTCTCCAGCTTGCGGTCGTGCCCATAGACGTCATCGAAGAACAGAATGGAACCATCCTCCTGCGCCAGTGCAGTCGCGTAAACGATCATTACCCGAATCGGGGTTTTGAGATTGACGCGGAAAGTCTCCGTGCCGTTCATTGCTGCCGTGATGGCTTCCGGAGTCCAGGACCCACCGGCGTTGCGCAATACCTGGGCGGCGAGGGCGACAGGGTCGCTGACGCGGATGCAGCCATGACTGAAGGCTCGGCGCGAGCGAGCGAAAAGATGGTGCGCTGGCGTTGAGTGCAAATAGACATTGTAGGAATTCGGAAGCATGAATTTGATGAGCCCGAGGGCATTGTCATTGCCGGGCTGCTGCCGAAGGCGCAACTGACCCGCCTCCAGACGATCGAGGTTGCCGGGAGTGAATGGCAGGACCGGCGCTTCATCGCTTTGTCCATCGACGATCTCGAGGTGCTGCTTTTTCGCGATGTCGACACTTCGACGCAGCTCCGGCAGCATCTCCTTCTTCATGATGCTGGAGGGAATATCCCAATACGGACGAAAGACCACGTACTTCAGGTCCGCCGCAAAAACGGGGGTCTGCAACTTGGGAAAGGTGCGCCCGACAATGACATCCATCTGCAGTATTTCGGCCCTGAGGTCCCGCGTGGATTGGAAGGCGAAGAGCCTGAACTGCGGTATGTTGACGAGGATGGGCGGAGTGTTGAATTCGGGCAGCCAGCGCCACCGCTCCAGTGTCAGCTCGATCTGCCGGATGCGCTCATCGTAGGGAACATTGCGCAGCTCGGCGCGCGTTGCGGCCGCCTGTCCCAAGCTCAGTGACCGATAGCGCGCCAAAGCCTGTTTGAGCAGACGATAGTGCTCAAACGGAGGCTCCACCGACGCGAGTACCGGCGTTATGTCGGAAGTGCTGGCCAGTTCTTTGAGGATCTGTGGATAGTCGAGCGCGTGGCGCGCGATCCCAAAGTCAAATCCCGCCTTGCGCGGGTCCACTCGGCCGAAATGCAGATCGCTGAGGAAGCGGATTGCCGCGCCCGTGATTTTCAGATCGGTGTCGGCGCTGGCTCGTGCAGGCCCGGTGCAGTCGAGATATTCGACCGACCTGAGGCCGTAGTTTTCCGCCGAGCAGATCTCGTGCATCAGGGCTATGGCCTGAGGGGTCAGCGTGTCATCGCGGATCCAGACAGGTGCAAAGCCGCGGACCGCGTACACCTGCCATTTCGGATCGGTCGGTGCGATCCGGACGTGAATCTGATCGGCGTACAGCTGCTGTGACAGCCCAGGATCGCTGTGAGAGCCCACAGTAAGAAGACACCAGAACAGTGCCGCGAATTGTCTGAAGCATTCCATAGGTGTCGTCTAAAGGGGGGTGATACGCTGTCTGACCATGATGCAAAGCCTGACGGCTCGGCTACGCGCCGACATCGGGGCAATCACCTATATCCGCGTTCGCTGCATACGTAGAAGTGCTGATTCGCGCAGCCAGCCGTGCCGGGCACAGTGTTGATGCATGCGCAAGCGGATTCTCATTATCGATGGTCATCCGGATTCCCGTGCCGACCATTATGTTCATGCACTGTCCAAGGCGTATTGCGATGGAGCTCGCGCCGGTGGACATGAGGTTCGCAGCATCATCGTGAGCGAACTGGAATTTCCACTGCTGCGGACCACCGAAGACTTTCGGGAGGGAGAGGCGTGCGCCGCCATCCGCTCCTCGCAGGAGTTGATTGCGTGGGCCGACCACGTTGTGATCTTGTTCCCTCTATGGCTGGGCTCCATGCCCGCGCTATTGAAGGGATTCCTGGAACAGGTATTGAGGCCGGGGTTTGCGTTTGCCGAGTCGGCGCGCCACGGGTTTCCAAAGAAACTGCTCAGGGGAAGAAGTGCCCGCATCATCGTTACCATGGGCATGCCCGGGCTGTTTTATCGCTGGTATTTCCGTGCTCACAGCCTCAAGAGTCTGCAACGAAATATCCTGCGTTTTTGCGGTTTCCGGCCCATTCGTGCCTGTGTGGTTGGAATGGTTGAAAGCATGACCTCGCAGCAGCGGGGTGAATGGCTTCAGAAGGTTCAGGAACTCGGAACCCGCGCTGTGTGAGCGATTGGTTTGGACGTTGAAGGTTGCAATTGGCTCACGTATGCAGCGACATCGGCAATGTCCTGGGCTCCCCCACTCAGGTGTGTCCGGTCGGTAAAATGTTGCATGCGCGGGTCCGAGCGGCCGCCGTGGCGAAACATGACCAGCTCCCGGACGATGACTCGGAAGTTCTGGCCCGCAATCGCAGGCACTGAGCCGTCGCTTGCGCCATGCCCTTTGTCGCCGTGACAGGCTGAGCAGGTGTCAAATATCTGCTCGCCATGGACCGCGTCTGGTTTCAGGCGCAACACGGCGTTGAATTCCCGCTCGGCCGGGGAATTCGGGGAGTCGGCGAACGTGGCCGCGGCGAAGAGCAGTGGCACGACACTCAGCGTCGCCAGAAAAATCGGGGCAGGGCGCCTTTTCATGCTGGTCTCCGGTGGCGCCATCGCCCTGCTGATGACTCAACTTCTGACGATCAGCTCGTTCTTGACGTTGGTAACGCCCGGTGCTGACCACGCCGAGCGTTGTGCCTGATCACGCTCAGAGCACGAGCGGACCTCGCCGCGCAGGACCACTTCCGACCCCGCGGTGTCGACAATGATGTGCTCCGCATCCACCTGCGCGAGGCGTCGGAACGCCTCTTCGATCCTATGCTTGACGCTCTCCGGAGCGAGGGTCGAGGGACGGATCTTGATCGAGTTGCGCAGGCTGATGACACCGGTCAGCGCTCGAACGACGCTTTCAGCCCGTTCGCGCTGGTAGTGCCATTCCACCGTGCCTTCGAGGCGCACATGACCGCCTTTCACCACCGGCTCGATGTGCTCCCCAGCCACCGGCAGCTCTGTCTTCAGTGCTTCCACGGCTGCGCGGGCGATCTCCGGATCGGTTGGGGCGGCGATGAGCGGCCTGACTACGATGTCGTTGGCAACTGCCGTGACGCCATTGATCCGCCGGGTCTCGATCTCAGCGTGATACTTTGACATGTAACTGTTGGCGAAGCCGCTCAGCGTGACTTCACTGCCATTGACCTTCACCGCAATGTCGGTGTCATCGATGTCGGGACTGCTGCGCAATTCGGTCTCGACGTCCTTTCCGATATCGTTGTCCGATGTCATGAGTTATCTCCTTTGTGCAGTGCGGCCGGCCAATTTGAGTGATGGTTCACGCCGTAAGCTTCCCGCATGCGGATGTAAATCGCGATTCGGAAATGTACTTATGGGGCCGCCGCCCGCTGGCCTGTGTTCCCGGGCAAATACGAACAACTACATATTCAACCGGCTGTCCCCTCCCGGCATCATGGGTACATCGACCGAAAGGATCTTCCGGAATGAGCTGCCGCCTGTTATTTCTCCTGCTCTGCATGTCGCTCACGGCCTGCGCAAACCGCCAATGTCTCGACACATCGGGATCCGCGCCCGGGGCGGCGTTGTTCAGGATCAACTGTGCCGGCTGTCATGGAACCAACGCCCGGGGAAATGGTCCCATTGCGGAGTACATCAACGCCCCGGTTCCGGATCTCACCCATATTTCGGCCAGGAACGGCGGGGAATTTCCTTCCGAGCGTGTTTATCGGGTGATCGACGGTCAATCCGGAAGCAGCGTTCACGGCGCTCGCCACATGCCGGTGTGGGGGTATGAGTTTTTCGGCGCGGAAGCCGATGACGCCGTGGGCCATCAGAATGCCGTCGATAAGGTCGATCGCCTCGTGGCGTACCTGCGGACCCTTCAAGAGCCGAAATAACATCATGGGACGAAAACACATCGACCGGCGCGCTTTCCTGCGCAATGCCACACTTGCATCGCTGAGTCTCACGGGCGGGGCGAGAGCTGGCGCGGCAGCCGGCGCAGGATCACAATCGCGCTCGCTTTCGCTGATTCATACGCACACTGGCGAACGTCTCAACGAGACTTATTTTGATGTGAACGGGTATGTGTCGGAGGCGCTCGGCCGAGTCAATCGCTTTTTGCGTGACTTCCGGAGCGACGAGGTGCACCCGATCGACGTCCGGACATTGGACATCCTGCATGATCTGCAGGCCATGACCGGCCATGAAGCCCCGTACGAGATCATCTCCGGGTATCGATCCCCCCAGACCAACGCCGCCCTGCGCCGTAACTCGACGGGTGTGGCGGAGCATAGTTTCCACACGCAGGGCCGGGCTATCGATGTCCGGTTGGCGGGCTTCTCAACGAGCCAGTTGCATGCCCTGGCGCGCTCCATGCGGCGGGGCGGGGTGGGCTTTTATCCCAGGTCGGATTTCGTTCACCTGGACAGCGGCCCGGTCCGCTTCTGGTAGGTATTTTCCGAAGCACGCTACGCAGTCGCGCGAATGCCACGGCAGCGACTTTCGGTCCATGCTGCCCTCCACTGGACTTCGTGCGAGGTATCTTCCCGTGGAAGAGCTCAGATCCATTCTGGTCGTGGCCGCTCGATCCCCGTCCGACCATGCATTGCTCGGCAAAGCCCTGCGGCTCGCCCGCGGTTGCGGTGCGAAAATCCATCTGTTTTATTGCGATGCCCGGTCGGGGGCGTCGCTCGGAACGGAGCAGGAGACCGCGAAAGCGGAGCACGGGTGGCAGGAGCGTTTCGACGATGACGTGAAATATCTGGATGCGCTGATCGCACGTTGCCGTGCTCCGGGCATCTCAATCACGCGTCACGCTTGCTACGGCCAATCGTCGAGTGAGGCAATCCTTCAGGAGGTTGCGCGGATCGAGCCCGACCTGGTCATGAAGGTGCCCGCCGGATCGCATCCGTTGCGGCTGTTCAACCTGGATTCCAACGACTGGCGGCTCGCCCGTAACTGCCCTGCAACCCTGATGTTGGTCCATGGGAGAGTCTGGCCCCACGAGTTGCGATTTGGCGCCCTGGTCAATGTTTCGGAACGCGCCATCCCGCGATTGTCGGCAGCGGTGCTGCATGCCTGCGAATACCTGTCTTTGGGCTGCTGTGGTGGACCGACGGAGGTCATCTACTGTGAGTCCGGGCACGACGCCGAGGAAATCTCCGACCGGGGCAGCGCATTGAAACGGCTGACAGACGAGTACCATATTCCTCCCGATCGGGTGATCGCGCTTCGGGGAGATCCTGACTCTGAGCTGCCCGCGCTGGTTGCGCAGAAGCGATATGACGTGTTGGCGTTGGGTGCGCCCACTCATCGCAGGGGGCTGGTCGCGCTGGCGGGTGGCCTGAGCAGCAAGCTCGTGGACGCAACCGACTCCGACCTGCTTCTGGTCCGGCTACAGGAACACAACTCAGTCGATGCACCGCGTACGAATGAACGCGAGATGCCAGGTTGTCTTACTGATTGAGCAGCTCGCGCATCATCGCCAGCAGTTCGTCGGCTTTGATTGGTTTGCTGGCGACCCGGACGCGATCGTCGACAGCGAGGTCGCGCATCGCGGAGGAGGTGTCGCCCGTGATCAGCACGGCTTTGAGGGGCCGGCCCAATTGCTTGCGTAATGACGCGAGCACCTGCGTGCCTGTTTCCGAGCCGCCGAGATGATAATCGGTCACGAGCAGGTCGACGTCGGAACTCTCGCGAGCACTCTGCAGTGCTTCGGCAAGCGAGCTTGCCACGCTTACCCGAAAGCCTTCCACCCGAAGCAACATTCTCGTGGCGTCACGCACCGCCCGGTCATCTTCCACCAGCAGAACATGGGTTTTTCCCATCTGCGGCCGCGCCGGGGGCGGCGTTTGCCCGGTGTTGACAATAACGGGTGACGGTTGCGCCATGGAGCCCGGCAGAATGAGGGAAAAGGCGGATCCTTTACCCAATTCAGACCGCACATTGAAGCCGAGGTCCAGCAGCTTCACCAGGCGCTGAACGATACTCAGGCCCAGACCGTATCCATCGCGCGTGCTGTTGGTGGGGACACCAATCTGATAGAACTCGTCATAGATGTACGGTAGTTGATCGGCGGGGATGCCAATCCCCGTGTCCGTGACTTCGATGCGCACTTTGGAGTCTCCATCCTGCTCGCAATGGAGTATCACCCGTCCGGCGCGGGTGTATTTGATGGCATTGGAGAGCAGATTGCGCAGAATCTGTTCGACCAGGGACGGGTCGCTGAAGACCTGATGTCCGCTGCTTTGAACCTGCAGGTCGAGGCCCTTGCGTGCCGCGATGGTCGCGAATTCGTTGCGCAGCTCCTCGAAGATGGCTGCTACCTTGAAGTCGGTGAGCTCGGGCCTGATGGCGCCGGACTCGAGCTTGCTGATATCCAACAGCGCATTCAGCAGTCTCGACATGGCGGAGATCGCCAGTTCCTGTTGGGTTACGGCAGCGACGGCATCGGGGTCGCGGACCAACCGCAGCAGCGTGCCGTTAAGCAGGGCGAGTGTTTGAAGGGGCTGGCGCAGGTCGTGGCTGGCGGTGGCCAGGAAGCGGCTTTTGGCCAAATTGGCCCGGTCCGCGACGTCCCGGGCCTCATCCGCGGTTTTCCGGGCTCGTTCGGCAGCTTCACGCGCGACGATCAACTCAGCCTTGACGCGATTGCGTTCCGTGATGTCGCGGATGGCCGCGGCAACCAGTACCTGGTCGCCATCCTGAACCGGGCTCAGGCTCACCTCGACGGGAAACTCGGTTCCGTCCTGCCTCAGCGCATACAGATCGAGATTGGCGCCCATCGGGCGCAAGCGCATGCTCTGCGCGTAGGCCACCCGGTGGCCGATGTGATGACTACGGAAGCGCTCCGGCAACAGGTGCTCAACTTTCTTTCCGACGATCGCATCGTGCTCGTAACCGAACAGGACCGAGAGCTGCCGGTTGGCAAAGCAGATCTCGCCCGAGGAGTCGATAATGATCATCGCGTCGGGTGCCGCATCCAGGGCGCTGCGCGCGAGTTCGGGCGGGGTGGAACGCATGATGGGCGACGATTCGGCCCTGACCCACGGAAGGCAGGGGCCGAGCTAATGGGCCGAGTTAATGTGGATCGAGCCACTTTACTCGAGCGCGCGCCGCTTGGCAATTTGCGTGCCCGGGCGACCAAACGGCGACCTCGGGGCCGCCCTTGATTTACAGCAGTGCCACGGGGGCGACCGCTGCGATCCGGGCGCCCCGGCGACGCCGCTGCACAGGCGATTTGAAGTGATCCGGCTTGACGATCAGAAAGTCACACGCCAGCGAGTCCAATAATGCTTCGGCGGTGTTGCCGATAAAGAGCCGTTTGAGACCGGAGCGCGAAAGCGCGCCCATGACAACGATGGCGCTGTTCAGCTTATGGGCGGTGTCTTCGATCGCGTTGATGGCGTGTTGCGCTCGCAGGTGACGACGGGCTTTGGGTATGTCACTCGAACTGAGCAATCGATCAAACCTGCGCGTGGCCTTTGCGGCAATGTCCGCAGTCAACGATCGGACCGCCGCTCCTGTGAGCAGGTCGCTGGGAAATGGGGTCGGCAGTGGAATGTAGGAGTGAACTGCATGCAGGCTGCCTCCCAATGTTTTGCTGAGCATCGCTCCCGCTTGCAGAATGCGCGTATCCAGATTGCCCGGCTTGGCATTGGCGTGTGAGGGGTCGACTGCCGCCAGAACCACGGGCTTCTGATACAGACCGGCGGTCTTGATCAACAGCACCGGTACCGGGCTGTTTCGCAGCAGCTCCCAGTCTGTCAGCTGCAGCAGGCTCGCAGCGAAATGCCGTCCGCCATGTCTTTCAGCCACGATGAGATCGGCTTTGGTCTCATTGGCACGCCGAATGATTGACTCGAAAACAGGATAGTCCCATTCCGCGTGCGCCGAGACGTGCGTCAGGCCCTGATCCCGCAGTTTGCGCGCGAGCCGCCCGAGCCGGTCCTGCTGTTGTTTGAGAGTCGACAGCTGAAAATCCTCCAGCGTGCCGCTCGCGCCCGGGTCCACGAACAGCGGCATGGAGATGCAATGAAACAGATCCAGGTGCGCCCCGAGGGATTCAGCGAGCTGTGCAGCCTTCATGACAGCAGGCAAGGAACGGGCCAATGGATCCTTGACCGCCAGGAGAATGCGCCGAATTTTCTGCATGGATTGCTTCCGATGCGTTGACTGGGGACAGATGTTGACGGACGCGCCGCAGGTCGGCCATACGCAATTACACGGATAGGACCGCGTTCGCGGTGTCAGACAGACTGGGGCGTGAAACGAGATTCCACGCACAAAGAGGGCTTGTCAGCCGAGATGCTCGAGCTCGCCGGCTGCACGGCAGAGCAGGTGCTGCACCGACTGGATGTCCCGGCGCCGGGTCTGCCAGCGACGGAAGTAGAGGCCCGTCGGCAGCGCTTCGGACCCAATCGCGTGGCGCACGATGAGCGTGAAACATTCCTGCGCCAGTTCGTGCAGCGGTTGTTGAATCCTCTCAACGTCCTGCTGATCGTCCTCGCGGGGATCTCGACACTCATGGGTGACCATGAGGCGGCTGCGCTTATCGCTGTAATGGTCGTACTGAGTTTGTCCTTGTCGCTCATCCAGGAGCGCAAGTCGGATGCCGCAGCGAAAAAGTTGCGCGCGATGGTGCATACGACCGCCGCGGTCGTGCGCGGCGGTTGCGGTGATCAACCCCGCGAGATTCCGATAGAAGAGCTGGTTCCCGGAGATGTCGTGCATCTGTGCGCGGGTGACATGGTTCCAGCGGATCTGCGTCTCATCGCAGCGAAGGACCTGTTCGTCAACCAGGCTGCGTTGACCGGTGAGCCTTTGCCGGCCGAGAAGCACGCCAGCCCTCAGTCGGTATCTGACACCAGCCTCGAATCGTTCAACAACCTGTGTTTCATGGGCACCACGGTTGTCAGCGGGACGGCGACGGGAGTCGTCGTCGCAACCGGTGCGCGAGCCTTCTTTGGACACGTTGCGCGGGCGATCGCCGCTCAGCGGATTCAAACGAGCTTCGACCGGGGCACCACCCGTTTCGCGTGGCTGATGATCCGGTTCATTCTCTTCATGACACCGCTGGTGTTCGTGATCAACGGGGTGACGAAAGGCGACTGGCTGGAGGCACTCTTGTTTGCAACCGCCGTGGCTGTCGGCCTCACGCCCGAGATGCTGCCAATGATCGTGACCGTGAACCTGGCGAAAGGCGCGCTTGCCATGTCGCACCGCAAGGTCATTGTCAAGCGCCTGAATTCCATTCAGAACCTCGGTGCCATGGATGTTCTGTGCACCGACAAGACCGGCACGCTCACGCAGAATCGGGTCATTCTCCAGAAGCACGTGGATCTGTTCGACCGCGACAGTCCGGAGGTTCTCGAATACGCCTATCTCAACAGTTGCCACCAGACGGGTCTGCACAATCTGCTCGACACCGCGGTCATGCAACACCCGGATGCACAGGTGTTATCACGCCTCGCTGGCGAGTTCCGCAAGCTCGACGAAGTGCCGTTTGATTTCGAGCGCCGGCGGATGTCGGTTGCCGTGGAGGGGCGCGGCCGCCGGCAACTGATCTGCAAGGGCGCGGTGGAGGAAGTGCTGTCGGTTTGTACGACCGGACGGGTCGACGGCGAAACGTTTCCCTTGGACGCCGCTCATCACGAGCAACTTCGCGCCACCGTTGAAAGTCTCAATGCCGACGGATTCCGCGTAATTGCGATAGCCGTCAGGGATCTCGCGGCCGGGTCTGACACCTGCACCTTGCAGGATGAGAGTGGGCTCACCCTGCTGGGTTACATCGCGTTTCTGGATCCTCCGAAGGAATCGGCCGCCCGGGCAATTGCAGCATTGGCTGCTCACGGGGTCAGCGTGAAAGTACTCACGGGTGACAACGAAATCATTACCCGAAAAATCTGTCGCGAGGTCAATCTGCCGGTTGTGCGCGTCATGCTGGGAAGCGAGCTGGAGTCTCTCACCGACGATCAGTTGCGCGAGGCCGTCGAAGGTGTGCAGGTATTTGCAAAGCTGTCTCCCATGCAGAAGGCTCGGGTGATCGCCGCGCTGCAGGCATGTGGCCACGTGGTAGGGTTTCTCGGAGATGGAATCAATGATGGACCTGCATTAAAGGCAGCCGACGTCGGGATTTCCGTGGACACCGCCGTGGACATTGCCAAGGAGTCCGCGGATATCATCCTGCTCGAGAAAAGCCTGCTGGTGCTCGATGCAGGGGTCACCGAAGGACGCAAGGTATTCGGCAATGTTGTCAAATACATCAGAATGGGGGCGAGCTCCAACTTCGGAAACATGTTCAGCGTGTTGGGCGCGAGCGCGTGGCTGCCGTTTCTGCCCATGCTTCCCGTCCAGGTATTGACCAACAATCTGCTGTACGACATTTCCCAGACCGGCATTCCGACCGACACGGTGGATGATGAGTACCTGCAGCGGCCGCGACGGTGGGAGATCGGCAACATTGCGCGGTTCATGCTGTTCATCGGCCCGATCAGCTCGATCTTCGACTATGCCACCTTCCTGATGATGTTTTTTGTCTTCGGCGCGCGAACGCCCGCGCAGGCCGCGTTGTTCCAGACTGGTTGGTTTGTCGAGTCCATACTTTCGCAGACACTGATCATTCACGTATTGCGAACACGTCACCTCGCTTTCATTCACAGCCGCGCGAGCCTGCCACTTACTTTGACGACCGTGAGCGCGTGCCTGCTGGCAATCGCGCTGGTGTACTCCCCACTGGCCCCGGCACTGGGATTTGTACCTCTGCCGGCTCTTTACTGGCCGTTACTCGGCGCGTTACTGATTGCTTACTTCGTGCTGACCCACCTCATGAAGCGGTGGCTGCACCGACACCTCGGATTGGAGTAAGGCCCTACAGGCGCTTGGCGCACACGTTATCGATCTCTCGTTCCGCGGCGAGCCAATCTTCCATTTCCTTCCCCGGACACGGGGGACGGCGCAGCGAGCGGAAATAGGCAGCGTCCCGGATCTGCTTCTCGCGCCAGGCGCGTTCGACACCGGGATGTGTACAACAGGGATCGGGCAGATCGGGTGAGTGGCGCGCAGCCAGTTGCGCATCGAACAATTGGATGGTCATCGTGTTCATTGCGAGCTCCCCGGCACGACCGCGATTGCATTTGTTATGCCCTTGACGCCGACGAGATTCGCCAGGATCGATTGGGCCTGTTCCCGCTGGAAGTAGAGGGGGGCGGTGCCCTCCAGGGTGAGATGTCCCTGGTGCACGATGACCTTCAGACTTTCACGTAATCCCGGCAGAATTCTCGACAAGGTAGCGACGGCGTCGCGCGCTATCTCAGGATCTGTCGGCGCGCTGTCCACTGAGTCCCGCACCTCGATTTCATTCGCGACCCCCCGGATACCGGCGGTTCTTTTGGCGGCATCTTCCGCCGCGATCTTGTCGCGATAGGCGCGCGCGAATCCCGTGAGGGTAACTACCCCACGGTAGACTTTCAGCGCTATGTCGGTTGTATCCAGCCCGGGAGTCGAGCGCAGCTCTGCCTGCAGGTCCTGCTCGAGCTCGGCATCGGTCTTCATGAGTGCCCCTTGGAGGAATGAGATATTGGAGGCTACTCATTTTCCGCAACCAGGACGCCGGAATGAATCCGCACATGTACGTACTAATTCGGCTGTTGCCGGGGCTCGTCGCGTTCGACAGCGATGAGCCCCTGGGCTTCCACGTCACCGTCGTATTGACCCGAGTCGACAGCCCAGAACAGTGCCCAGGCGGCCAGGACCACGAGCACCAGGCCCAGGGGTATCAGCAGGAGTACGATTGTCATGCCGGCACCTGAGAAGGCTTTGGCGAAGGCGACCAGGCGAGGCGGGCAGCGTTCGTCACGACGGCGAGAGAACTGATCGACATGCCTAACGCGGCAACCCACGGCGATATCAGCCCCGCGGCCGCTAGTGGCACGGACACCAGGTTGTAGACCAAAGCCCACGCGAGATTCTGCCGTACGATGCTGCGAGCGTGTTGCGCAACCTCAATGGCCACAGCGAGCGATTTCAGAGAGCCATTCAACAACAGCACATCCGCCGCCGCCTGGGCTATCGCGGCACCCTGGGTCATCGCACAGGAGACACTGGCGGCCGCGAGAACGGGAGCGTCGTTGATTCCATCTCCCACCATGAGAACGCTGTGACCGCCTGCCTGCTTCTGCTCGATGAATTTGAGCTTGTCCTGAGGCGTCATCCGCGAGTAGTGCTCCGGGATATCGAGAGCCTCCGCGACGCTGTTGACTGCCTCGGGCGCGTCGCCGCTTGCAATGATGACTGCAAGGCCGCGTTGTTGGAGAGCACGGACTGAGTTGACGGCTTCCGGAACGACCCTGTCGCGGATGGCCAGTGTCGCGGCTCCGCCCTCGGGCGAGCCGAGATACAACAGTGAGTCTTCCTCAGCACTGGCGCGCGCATACACAAACTCTCGGGTGCCCAGACGCCAGCTCTGATTCTGAACGATTCCCTCGATTCCTGAGCCAGGATGCTCGTGGAAATCGACTGCGGTTACGTTCGCGTCGCCGAATGGCTGAAACGCCCTCGCAAGGGGATGATCTGAACCGCGCTCGAGCGCCGCGGCGATGGCGAGCGCACGTTCGGGAGTGATTCCAGTTGTGCTCAACACAGTGGCCACGGGAGCCCCTTCGGTCAAAGTGCCCGTCTTGTCGAGCATGACCGAGTCGATTCGCGACAAGCGCTCGATGGCGTCCGGTTTGACAACGAGCAGCCCTTGGCGCGCTAGATACGAGGTAGCTGCAGCGAACGTCGCTGGTATCGCGAGCGACAATGCGCAGGGACAGGTAACGACCAACACCGCGAGAGTAGCGGGCATTGCCCGCTGCGGGTCGAAGATGCTCCAGAATACGGCGACCACGGCCGCCAGGGCCAATGTCACAAAGGAGAACCACGAGGCTACGCGATTGGCAACCGCTATGGTGCGCGGCTTCTCGGAACCGGCCAGTTGCAGCAGCTCGATGATGCCGGCGAGCGTCGATTGGTGCGCGGGCTTCACGCAGGCAATCTCGATCATATTGCCGGCATTGATGGCGCCGCCTGGAACCGAATCGCCTGCCGCGCGGGCAATGGGCTTTGACTCGCCCGTGATCAGTGATTCATCCAGCGATGCAGTGCTGGTTACGAGTTGCCCATCTACGGGGACCGCGGCGCCCCGAGGGACTCGTAGCCGGTCACCGGGCACCAGCCGGGCGAGTGGCACCTTCTCGATTGTGCCGTCAGCAAGTACGCGGGTGGCTTCTGCGGGCACGGTACGAGCCAACGCCTCGCTGGCGCTCAGACTTCGTTGCCGCACCGACATCTCGGCGAACCGGCCCAACGAAAGCAGGAATATGAACATGGTCACCGAGTCGTAGTAGACCTCTCCCGATCCCAACAAGGTGTGATAGACGCTTGCCGCGAACGCAACCGTCAGGGCAACTGCGACCGGCACGTCCATTCCAACCGTGCGGCGCTTCAGATCGTGAATGGCAGCCTGGTAGAACGGCATGCCCGAGTAGAGAAGCACCGGGGTGGTCAACAGCATCCCGGCGATTCGCAGATATTGAGCGATTGCGGGATCGATTCCGTGCGCGCCACTGGCATAGAGCGCGTACACGAACATCATGGTCTGCATCATTCCCAGGCCGGCGACGCCGATCCGCTTCAACGCCCGGCGACGGTCCTGGACCGCGGCGGCTTCGGCAGCTTCGCCGGCAAGGGGAACAGGCCGAAACCCGAGCTTGCGAATCGCCTCGAAAATCGGCCGGAGAGTCAGCTTTGCCGGATCCCAGTCAACCCGCGCTTTACCGGTCGCGGCATTGACCGAGATCGCGTGAATCCCATCCAGGTTGCGCAGTGCGCGCTCGACCGAGCTCGCGCAGTTGGAACAATGCATTCCCTCAATGCTGAATGCGGTACGTGAGTCGGAAACAATTGCGGCCATCAGCGCACCGCGGACGACAGTCTCAGCTGGCCGTCGCCTCCCGTCCAATCCTGGCGATAGCTCCAATCGCCCGCGGGTGACTTCAGCTCCAGATGCCACTGCCCTGAGGGCAGGGCCGTGCAGGCAGCCGTGTAGTGGCCTGAGCTGCCATTGCGAGTGAAGCGCATCTGATGATCCAACTCGGGACGACTGACGTGGATGACATCCAGCAGCACCTCACCGGGCATCGCGGAAGCCAACTGCAGCGACAAGTGACAGAGACCTTGGGATGGCTGCAGATCGAGCGTCGCTTCGAGTCCGAGCGCGGCCGCCCGATGCGCATCGGCGAAGTCATGATCGAGCTTGTCGCCTTCCCAATGGTATTGACCGGGCAGGGGAGGATCCCCACTCGTCGTCGCAATAAAAGCGGTACCCACGCTCGCCAGGACGGCAAATGCGGGGAGCGCGATGATCAGAATGACGGCAGCGTTGGGCCCGCGGCGAACTGGATTCGATGTGCTCATAGTCATCTACTTGCTGGGGGCAAGGAAACGTGCGGTCGTGGACGCACGCAGCTGGGCGTTGTCCTCGGCCTCGACCGTAATCCGTACCGACTCGGAACCGACAGGATCGAAAGCGGAACGACGGATACGGATTCCCGCCGGGAAGACCTCTCCCGCGGCGACGTTGAAAACGGCCGGCTCAGGATCCAACGTGAGCGCTCCAGGTCCGGTTACGGATACGCGAAAGCGATGTGGTTGCTCGCTTTTGTTGATGATCTTGACGTCGTAGACGTTCTCTACCCGGCCATCATCCATCATTCGATACAGCGCATTGCGGTCGCGTATGACATCCAGCGCGACGGGTTTGCGCAGCCACAAGGCTGTCGACCAGCCACCGATCAACAACAGAAGCAGTGCTGCATACAGAACCACTCGCGGGCGCAGAAGATGGGTAGGTTGGTGGTCGATGGCGTGTTGCGTGCTGTAGCGGATCAACCCGCGGGGATATTCCATCTTGTCCATGATCGAATCACAGGCATCGATACAGGCGGCGCAGGCGATACATTCCTGTTGTAGACCCTGGCGGATGTCGATGCCGGTCGGACAAACCTGTACGCACCAGGTGCAATCGATGCATGACCCGAGATTGGCTGTTTTTGGGTCAATACCGCGGCGGCGGGGCCCTCGAGGCTCACCGCGCAGAGCATCATACGTGATGACCAGTGTGTCCTGATCCAGCATGGCGCTCTGGAATCGCGCGTAGGGACACATGTATTTGCACACCTGCTCGCGCAGATAGCCGGCGTTGCCGTAGGTTGCGAGTCCGTAAAACACTATCCAGAACAACTCCCAACCGCCGACGGTTCCGGCCAGAACCTCATATGACAGCGTGCGGATTGGAGTGAAGTAGCCGACAAAGGTGAAGCCCGTCCATAGCGCGAATGTCACCCAGAGAAACTGTTTGGCCGATTTGCGTACGAGCTTCGAGGTGCTCCAGGGAGCGGCATCGAGCTTCATCCGCTCGGCCCGGTCACCCTCGGTGACCCGTTCCATCCACAGGAAAACCTCGGTCCACACGGTCTGGGGACAGGCATAGCCGCACCACAGCCGGCCTGCCAGCGCCGTGAAAAAGAACAAGGACAGCGCCGCGATGACCAGCAAGCCCGTGAGGAAGATGAAGTCCTGAGGCCAGAACACCACGCCCAGCACGTAGAACTTGCGCGCCGGCAGGTCGAACAGGAAAGCCTGGCGGCCGTTCCACTGCCACCAGGCGTTGACGTAGTAGAGTCCGAGGAGGACCCAGGCCGCGATAATCCGCAACCGCGCGAATCGACCCGCGATCTCTCGCGGATAGATCTTCTTTTGCGCTTCATACAGCGACTCTGGTGTCTCAGAGACCACTTTTATCCCTCGAAGGCTCTGCCGGCGAGTCACGCTGCTTTCGCTGGGGGCCTTCGCCGACGCGGTCGGGTTCATGGTGCATGCTCAGTCGTCTGTGTCTTCGCCGTCTGTTGAGCGGATGCCAGGTCAACGCCTCCGAGGCTGATGACATACGCCGCGAGCAGATTCACACGTGTCTGACCGAGTCGTTCCAGATGCGCGGGCATCTCGGCGTGGCGGCCGTTGGCGATGGATTCTCTGACCGTCGCGATCGCACCTCCATTCAGCCAGACCTGGTCGTCGAGATCGGGCGCGCCGAGAGCCTGATTGCCATGTCCATCCGCGCCGTGACAGGCGGAGCAGATCGCAGTGAACTTGCCCTTGCCGCTGTTCAGATCACCCGCGGGCAACTCACGGCCCGACAGGCTCATGACGTACCGGAGCGTGTCCTCCACGCCGGAATCACCGCCCAGGGCTTGCTTCCAGGCCGGCATGGTGCTGCTTCGGCCCTGCGCAATGGACTGCTCAATGGCTTCCGGCGTGCCGCCCCACAGCCAGTCATGGTCTGTCAGGTTGGGAAATCCGGGTGCCCCGCGTGCATCCGAGCCGTGGCAGGCGGCGCAGTTGTTGACGAAGAGATTGCGGCCGATGCGCACTGCATCGGGTTTTCGCGACAATTCCAGGGCGGTATGATGCTCGAACGACTCGAATGTCTTCGCCAGCAGTGCCTCCGCGCTGGCGGCCTGCTCGGCGTGCTGCCGCTCGGATGTCCAACCAAAGGTACCGCCATAGTTTCCCAAACCCGGATAGACAACCAGGTATGCCAGCCCGAAGACGGTGCTGAGTACGAAGAGCCATAGCCACCAGCGTGGCAGCGGGTTGTTCAGCTCGCGCAGATCCTCGTCCCACACGTGTCCGGTGGTCTCGGTTGTGACCGACTGCTCACCGGCCCGGCGGCGCAGGCCGAACAGGAGGACCATCAGTACCGCGATGTTGAGCAGCACGACGATCGAGATGATGATTGCGACTGTTGGATTCATGATCTGTCCTCTTCCAGCGGCAGACGTGAGGCCGCCTCCAGCGTTGCCCGCCGCCTGCTGCCAAATGTCCAGACCCACAACCCGACAAACATCACGAGCAGAATGCCGGCCATCGCTCCCCGCAGCACCCCGGTGAATGCCTCCATTTCGCTACTCATCAGTGCCACCCCTTCGATGCAACACCCAGACCCTGCAGGTAGGCGATCAATGCTTCCATCTCGGTTTTGTCCTGCACGTCATGCGCGGCCTGGTCAATCTCCTGCTGCGAATAGGGCACGCCCAGCTTGCGCATCAGTTGCAGCTTCCTGGGTGTGAGTCCTGCGTCTATGTGCTCACCGGCCAGCCAGGCATAAGCCGGCATGTTTGATTCGGGCACGACATCACGTGGATTGCTCAAGTGAACACGGTGCCATTCATCACTGTAGCGGCCGCCGACGCGCGCCAGGTCCGGCCCGGTGCGCTTGGAGCCGAACTGGAACGGGTGGTCGTACACGGATTCTCCGGCAAGTGAATAGTGACCATAGCGCTCAGTCTCGGCGCGCAACGGTCGCACCATCTGCGAGTGGCAGTTGTAGCACCCCTCGCGAATAAAGATGTCGCGTCCTTCGAGCTGCAACGCCGTGTAGGGTTTGACGCCCGGAGCAGGCGTCGTGACCTGGCTCGAAAAGTACAGCGGCACGATCTCAACCAGTCCGCCCACGCTGATAACCACCGCAATCAGGATTCCCAGCAATCCCGCGCGGGTTTCGATCATTTCATGTTTCATTTTGCAGGCTCTCTTTCAAGCGGGGACGGGAACTGCGACAGGCCGCACGGCGCCCTGCGCCTGTTGAACGGTCTTCCGGTAGTTATAGGCCATCAACACCATGCCGCCGATGATCAACAATCCACCCGAGAGTCGTACCGCGTAGTACGGGTAAGTGGCCTTCAGGGACTCGACGAAGGTGTACGTGAGCGTCCCGTCCGGATTGGTCGCGCGCCACATCAGGCCCTGCATGAGGCCGGCAATCCACATCGCGGCGACATACAAAACAACTCCGATCGTGGTAGTCCAGAAGTGCCAGGAGATCAGGCGCGTGCTCCACATCTGAGTCTGGCCGTACAGCCGCGGAATGAGCACATACACCGATCCGATGGTCATCATGGCGACCCAGCCGAGCGCGCCGGAGTGCACGTGTCCGATGGTCCAGTCGGTAAAGTGCGAGAGCGCGTTGACTGTCTTGATGGACATCATCGGGCCTTCGAAGGTCGACATGCCATAGAAGGAAAGAGCGACGATCATGAACTTCAGGATGGGGTCGGTCCGCAGCTTGTCCCAGGCTCCCGACAGGGTCATGATGCCGTTGATCATGCCGCCCCACGAGGGCGCCAACAGGATCAGCGAGAACACCATCCCCAGGGTCTGCGCCCAGTCCGGCAGTGTCGAGTAGTGCAGATGGTGGGGGCCTGCCCACATGTACACTGAAATCAACGCCCAGAAGTGGACGATGGACAGGCGATAGGAGTAAACGGGACGTCCGGCCTGCTTGGGGATGAAGTAGTACATCATTCCGAGGAAGCCCGCGGTCAGGAAGAAACCAACTGCATTGTGCCCGTACCACCATTGCACCATGGCGTCCGCCGTGCCTGCGTAGGCCGAATACGACTTCGTCAATGTCAGAGGCAGCTCCGCGCTGTTGACGATGTGGAGTACGGCTGTGGTGATGATGAATGCACCGTAAAACCAGTTTGCAACATAGATGTGCTGCACCCGGCGCTTCATCAGCGTTCCAAAGTAGACGATCAGATACGCGACCCAGACAACAGCGATCAGAAGGTCAATCGGCCATTCGAGCTCCGCGTATTCCTTGGCGCTCGTCAAGCCCATCGGCAGGCTGATTACTGCCAATACAATGACTGCTTGCCAGCCCCAGAATACGAACGAAGCCAGAGTGTCGCTGAACAGGCGCACATGACAGGTGCGCTGTACGACATAGAAGGATGTGCCCATCAGGGCACAACCGCCGAAGGCGAAGATCACGGCGTTGGTGTGCAGAGGACGGATCCGGCCATAGCTGAGCCACGGAATATCCAGGCTCAGGGCAGGCCAGATGAGCTCGGCGGCAATGAAGGCACCTACCGTCATGCCGATGATGCCCCAGAACACGGTCATTACCGTGAACTTCCGGATCACGTCATCGTTGTAGACCTCGGTTGCAGCAGCGGCCTCGAGGCCGACGGGAACAGAGGCGGTTGCGGCTATGGCATTCATGAGTTAGTCCTGCAGGGCACGTCGCACCGCGGCGACGAACTGTGGATCGGGATTCTGCGTGTTGGTGGTCCGGGCCACGATGCGGCCCGATGTATCCAACAGGGCAAAGGCGCTTTGGTGATCTACCGTGCCATCCGGGAGCACCCGATAGGTAACACCGAGACCGGCTGCGAGTTGCGCAACCGAGGAAATCGAAGGACGGGCGACGGTCCAGCGTGCTGACTCGATGCCGTGCGCGCGCTGGAACTCGCCTAGATTGGCCAGCGAGTCCTGTTCGGGGTCCAGGGTCAGCGCCACGACCCGAAGCCGGTCACGCCCCGAGATCGACAGTTGATTTTCGATCCGACCGAGTGTGGCGATATTCAGAGGGCAGATGCCGGGGCAGTGGGCATACATCATTGTGACGATGCGCACGTGGCCGTTGGAGGCTGACAAACTGCTGGTGCTGCCGTCCGTCGTCATGAAGGACGCCTCGAGCCAGGTGGGCTGCGACACTGTGGCCGCGGGCTGGGCCACACGAGTTCCGTCCGACAGGCTTCGCTGTTGGATCGGGGCCCAGACAGTGATCATGAAGACAGCCGCCGCGACCGCAAGTACGGATGCGAGCGGCACGGGATATCGATCGAGGGAGCTCACGGAAATTCTAGACATGTTGATGGTTCCTGCGTACGGGCCCGCGCCAAGATACAAGGACGTGCCACCGCCAGAATCAGTACTTGTCCCTACGAATACGTACTACTACGTATGCGCCGTGCGTCAGTAACAATGCGTATTGGAGGCAGCGCGCAGTGGGCCTACGCTAGCCTCCGAATTCAGTACGGAATCAGGAGATGTACCAGTGAGGTCCGCGATCAGGCGCGCATTGCTGGCAAGTGCGTTCGCTGTCCTTCCGCTGTTTGGATCGGCGGCCGAGAACGCGCGTAGCGAGTTGGATGCCGCGCTGCGCAGCACGCCCAATCCGGGGCACGGCGCCGAGCTCTTCAGAAACTGCGCGGTGTGTCACGGATCATCGGGCCAGGGAAGTCTCGATGGCGGTGTTGCCCGCATTGCCGGACAGCACGTCTCCGTGATTGCCAAACAACTGGTGGATTATCGTCACGATCGCCGTTGGGACATCCGGATGGAGCATTTTGCGGACCAGCATCATCTGGTTGGCCCGCAATCCATCATGGACGTTGCCAGCTATATTCACGAGCTCGAGCCGGAAACTTCCCCGGGCGTTGGAGAGGGCGATCGGGTCGAGCATGGTTCAGAGTTGTATATGGAGCGGTGCAGAGGCTGTCATGGCACCTCAGGCGAGGGCAGCGCCGCGAAGCTCATACCCAGGCTTGCGGGCCAGCACTACGAATATCTCATGCGCCAGATCTACGATGCGGTCGATGGGCGGCGGCCGAACATGAGCCGCGCCCATGTACGTATGTTCGCACGACTGGATCGCGATGATATTGTCGGCCTGGCGGATTTCCTCTCGCGCCTGCGTTCACCGCCCGAGCCCAAAGCACAAAAAGCGGGCGCTTCCACGCGCTGATCTCAGGCCGGAGGCAGCTCCTCGAGGTCCATCATCATTCGAACGAGTTGCGCCAGCGAAGAGGCGTGCATCTTCTCCATGACGCGCGCCCGATGAATCTCGACGGTACGCTGGCTGACATTCAGGTCCGCAGCCATGACCTTGTTTGCCTTGCCGCTGGTGACGAGGGCCAGAACCTCACGCTCGCGCGGCGTCAGCGAGTCGAACCGCTCACGCACCTTGGTCTTCTCGCTCAACTCGGCGCGGTTTGATTGATCCTTGGCCAGCGCGCGCTGTACGCGCTCGATGAGATCCTGGTCGCGAAACGGCTTCTGAAGGAAGTCGAACGCTCCCTGTTGCATGGCCTCGACCGCCATGGGGACATCGCCATGGCCGGTGATGAAGATGACCGGGATGATGGCACCCCGGACGTTCAGCTGCTGTTGCAGCTCGAGGCCACTCATGCCAGGCATGCGGACATCGAGAATCAGGCAACCGGGCTGTTGCGGGTCATAAGTGGAGAGGAACTCCTGTGCCGTCGACAACGGCCGCGTGGCCAGTCCCAATGATTTCATCAGCAGTCTGATTGAATTTCGGACTGCATCGTCATCATCGACGATGAATACCAGCGCGGCACGGTCTTTCATGGCGAGTCGGTCCATTGCGGGGGCAGTCTCAAAGTGAAGCGCGCCCCGGCGGGTAGGTTGGGTTCGTATTCCAGTCTGCCTTCGTGAGCGTCGATAATAGTGCGGCTGATCGCCAACCCGAGTCCAGTGCCGGTTGCCTTGGTCGTGCAGAACGGGTCGAAGATTCTGTCTCCGAGCGACTGGGAAACTCCGGGGCCGTTATCGCTGACTGATATTTCCACGCGTCCGTCCGACATGAGGCGAGTGGCTACTACGACTTCGGCCTGGCCGCCGGCGGTGCGTTCCGGCGAGAGTGCCTCGAGGGCATTGCGCACCAGGTTGACCACCACCTGTTGGATCTGCGCCCCGTTTGCCGAAACCGGAGGCAGGTTCGATGCCAGCACCTGACGGTACACGACGCCGTGCGTTTTGGCATCGCTGGTGATGAGAGTGGTGAGCTCTTCAATCAGTGTGTTGACATTGACTGCTGAGCGAGCTGACTCCTCACTGCGGGCGAGCGCTCGCATGCGGCGTATGATGTCTCCGGCGCGCACCGCCTGGTCCGCGATGAGTTTCAGTGCAGAGCGCACCTCCTCGATATCAGGCTCAGGCAGAGCCAGCAGACGATCACACGCGTGGGCATAGGTGGCCATGGCGGCCAACGGCTGATTGAGCTCGTGCGCGATTCCCGAGGCCATCTCACCGACCGTTGCCAGCCTGGAGACGTGGGTGAGCCGATCCTGAAGCTGATGCGATTCTGCCTCCATGCGACGGCGGTGGGTAACGTCATGAACGAAACCGACGAACCGCGGCGGCTCCTCGCCAGCGATCACTCCGACTGACAGGTGGGCCGGGAAGACTGTGCCATCCTTGCGGCGGGCGGTGACATCGCGACCTCTGCCAATGATGTGCGGAACGCGCGTCTCGACATAACGGGTCAGGAACCCGTCGTGAGCTTTTTCGTCCTCCCCGGTCATCAGAATGCTCACGTTCTTTCCCAGGACTTCGTCGCCGGCAAACCCGAACAGACGTTCCGCGGCTCGGTTGAAGCTGCGGATGATGCCCAGGTGATCAATGACGATGATGCCATCGACCGCGGCATCGAGCACGGCTCTGAGCTCTCGGGAGGTATGGGTAGTCACTGCAGCGCGCTTCGAATTCCGCAAACGGACATTTTCTTTCAAAGCGACCGCGGGTCTGTACGTATCTTCCGCAATCGCCGCGGTCGACCGCAGCTTACCGTTTTTGGGCATTGGCAGCGCAACAAATGTTAAATCGAAGGCCCGTCACGCGGCACCCCCACTCGTATCCTGAGGACTGCCACCTTACGATGCCCGCTGCCCGAGCAACATACGTAGATCGCGCGACTGCGCAGCCCGTCATTTCGGAAACTGCGTATTGTCCTTCAGGCAGCTTTCCTCGCCAGGCTCTCCGTAAAGGCACGCTCTATCACGTAGTCACCGCAGACACCAACCTGAGGTGAAATTACGAATCCAGCGTCGTCGAGCAGTGCGCGGGTGTCGTTCAACATGCTCAGGTTGCCGCAGATCATCATGCGGTCGTAGCGGGCATCGATGGGGGAGATGCCCAGGTCCCTGCAAAGATTGCCCGACGCGAGAGCCGAGGTCACGCGACCCACGTGTTCGGAACCTTCTCGCGACACGCACGTGTAATGGAGCAATTTCTCCTGAGCCATTTCACCCAGGTAGGGATCCTGGCGCAGTGATGTCAGTATCGAGTTGCCATACGCCAGGTCGGAGCACTGACGCACGCCATGGACCAGGACGACCTGCTCGAAGGCTTCGTAGGTCGCGGGGTCCTTCACGATGCTGACGAAGGGAGCTATGCCAGTTCCCGTCGCGAGCAGAAACAACCTTTTGCCCGGGCGCAGATCGCGCAACACCAGGGTTCCCGTGGGCTTCGAGCTGATCAGGAGGCTCGACCCCGGCTGCACGAGCTGCAGCCGGGAGGTGAGCGCCCCATCCGGAACCTTGATGCTGTAGAACTCCAGATGCTCTTCGTAGTTGGCGCTGGCGATACTGTAGGCGCGAACGATCTTCCGCTCCGGCAGTTGCAGTCCGAGCATGACAAACTGGCCGTTCTCGAACCGCAGGCTGTCCGGGCGGGTGGTGCGGAAGCTGAAGAGCTTGTCATTCCAGTGTTGGATATCGAGTATCGTTTCCGTTGTATAGGCAGCCAAGATCTTTTGCCCTCACGCCGGTAAGGTGTGAGTGCGCACGACGCTCCTGCGGCGGCGTATGAGCAACCGTAAGGCATATGCTCCGAGGAACAGGCCGCCTGCGGCGAACACGATGTCGCCCGGCACGCGCAACCAGACAAGTGTCTCCATGACGGCCGAATGGACGACTTCCGGAGACCGCGCATACCACAGGCCCCTGGAGATGGCCGCGCTCGCCTGGTAGATCCCTGCCGGGACCAGGCTCATGAAGACCATCATTCCCAGGCCGATATTCAGGCTCCAGAATGCCCATCCGAGCAGGCGGTCCGCATGGACCGCTCGATCAAACAGGCCGCGCAGGCAGAAGAGTGTCAGGCCGACACCCAACATTCCGTAAACTCCAAACAGCGCGGCATGGCCGTGGGCCGCAGTCAGATTCAAGCCCTGAACATAGTAGAGCGAGGCGGGCGGGTTGATGGTGAAGCCCAACAGCCCGGCGCCGACCGTATTCCAGAAGCCAACCGCCACGAAGCACAGGATCGGCCAACGGTACGCCGCAACCCAGGGGGCGGCCTTGGAACGTTGATAGTTGTGCCAGCCTTCGATGCCCAGCAGCGCCAGGGGCACGACTTCCAGGGCGGAGAACACGGCGCCTACGGCGATCACCGAAGTCGGAGTGCCCGTCCAGTACAGGTGATGCAGGGTCCCGAGGATTCCGCCGAACAGAAACACGATGGTTTCGGCGACAATCGCCCGGTTGGCGCTGGCTGCGGCAACCAGCCCCAGCCGGGTGAAGATCAGGGCGACCACCGCGGTGGCAAAGACTTCGAAGAAGCCTTCCACCCACAGGTGTACCAGCCACCAGCGCCAGTATTCGATCATCGAATAGTGGGTCTGCTGACCCCATGCGAGTGAGCTCGCATAGAAGGCACCGATACAGGTGGCCGAGAGAAAGACCATGGCGAGCAGTCCGCGCGTCTCGGAGGGCTTCTTCAAGGCAGGCCACAGGGCGCGTCCGAGCAGGAACAGCCAGAACAGCAGCCCGACAAACAACAGGATCTGCCAGACACGGCCCATGTTGGTGTATTCGAGACCCTGTGCTCCCAGCCAGAAGTCAAAATGAAATCCGGCGTGGGACAGGGAGCCGAGCCATCCGCACGCGGTTGAGCCGGCCACGATGGCGAGCAGCGCGTAGAAGAGGGCGTCGACACCCAGCTTCTGCAGCTTGGGTTCGTGTCCCGACAGCAATGGTGCAACATACAAGCCGGTGGCAAGCCATGCCGTGGCGATCCAGAAGACGCCGAATTGCGTGTGGATGCTGCGACTCACGGTGTAAGGCAGCAGCTGGGCAAGCGGCAGCCCGAAGAACGTGCGCCCCTCGACAGCGTAGTGAGCCGTGATCGCGCCCATCGCAATCTGAACCAGAATCAGAGCAATCACGATGAAGAAGTACTTCCGTGTTGCCTTCATGGACGGCGTGGCTGTCGCCTTCAGCAGAGGATCGGAGGCAGGCGCGACGGGATGTACTTCCTGAGGTTGGGCCGAGTGCCACCAGACCATGGCACCGATGCCCGTCAGAAGAAGGATGATGCTGACGAGTGTCCAGATGGCACTGCCATCGGTCATCGAGTTGCCGACCAGCGGCTCATACGGCCAGTTGCTGGTGTAGGAAAGACCGGACTTGCCGGGGCGGTCAGTGGCGGCTGCCCAGCTCGACCAGAAGAAAAACGCGGTCAGTGCTGCGCGATCTTCGGGGGCGGGCAGCGCATTGTCGGGCATCGCGTATTCGATTCGCAGGCCCGTGAGCGATCGATCGTTGCCGAAGAGTTGCTCGTAGTGACGCTTTACCGCGAGCATGGCTCGAGTCCGCTCGTTCGACAATGAGATTACCGAGCTCGATGAGTCGTACGTGTTGGCACGCATCGCTTTTTTGACACGCAGGTCCACGACGGCACGCTGTGCATCGCCGAGCTCCGCGTAGGCCAAGCCAAAATCGCGCGTCGCCGCGATGTCCTGAAGTGCCGTTGCTTCACGATGTAGCCAGTCTGCAGACCAATCCGGTGCCACATAGCTTCCGTGGCCCCACACGGTGCCCAGCTGCTGTCCGCCGGCTTTGAACCAGGCCTGTTGACCGCTGCGGATCTGCTCGCCGGTAAAAAGCACTTCGCCACCGGCATTGCGGACCTCCCTGGGAATCGGGGGAGCCGCGAGATAGATTTCGCGGCCGAGCCATCCAAGGGCCCCAAATGACAGGATGAAGACTATCGCGAGTCCTCTCCACAACTTGCTCGTCGAGCTCATGACCTTTCACCTTGCTGCAACCCTGATGCAGCGCTTCCGTTAAGATAATCTGACCTTCAAATGATCGACTGACAGGTTCAGCCGGCGATATACGCAATTGCCCTTATGCTACAAACCCATTACCTGCAGATTCTCCACCTTCATGTCGGTAGCGTTGTCCTGTCGGGGTGTCTTTTCGCCACGCGAGCACTGCTTCGCGTGGCCAACAACCCCCTGGCGAATCACCGCGGCCTCAGGATCCTTTCGTACGTGATTGACACGAGCCTGTTGATTGCCGCGATTTTACTTGCGCTCATCATCCACCAATATCCATTCGTGAATGGTTGGTTGACGACGAAGGTCCTGCTGTTGGTTCTCTATATCGGTCTGGGAACGATCGCACTGAAACGCGCGCGGACGCGCGTGGGCCGCACGCTCGCGATGTTGGCTGCGTTGCTGGTATTTTTATTCATCATCGGTGTTGCCGTGCGCCACCATCCTGCCGGCTGGCTGCACGTGCAGTAAGCATCGAATTCGCTGCCGTGACCAGCGTGGTGTCGTCCGCCAGGACCCCGGCGATTTTTGTCTGAATGACACCCTCGCGATCTGCAAGAGCAATGACGGTGGAGTGATTGAAGCTCTGGTCCGGAAGTTTCCGATAGCGAACTCCGAGCACAGCCGCCAGAAGACGCACATTGTCCGGGCTCGTTCGCGCAACCGTCCAGCGAGCGTCCCGAATATGATGCCGCAGCCTGAAATCGGACAGGACGGCGGGCGAGTCGTGCTCCGCATCGAGGGTAACCATGAGAATGCGGGTGTTGGCGCGTGCCCCGGCGCGCAGCCGGTGATCGATTTTCTGCAGCTGCTGGGTCAACATGGGGCAAACGCTGGTGCAGTCGGCATAGAAAAGGGTGATGAGCAGCGGCATGCCTTTGAACGATGAAAAGGCAACACGGCCGCCGGTGTCCGTCTCGAGCTCGATCGGGAGCTGGTAAATTGAATCGCCCGGTAGACTCACGCTGGCACCGGTTGCGGTGAGCTGCGGCGCCGCCGGTGGCGAGGACGACGCTGCCGGCGCCAGCCACACCGGATCGTGCTTCGGATCGGCGCACCGGAAACCGAGCCGCCGGGCACTGGAGCGGCCCTCCAATGCACTCAGGAACGCGATCCGCATCAGGACGGGATAATTCTCGCGGTCTTGCGCACTGATCGAGCCCGCGCCGCAAAACTCCAACTTGTCAGGATCGCCCTGGTTGCGGCTGTCATTGCTCACCATCAGGGATGCGTAGTCGTCGACCCATTCCCAGATCAGGCCGTGCAGGTCATAAATGCCATAGAGGTTCGGCCGCCCCTGTCCGACGGGAAGCAGCGCATCGGTAGCGGGTCGGGCATACCAGTCCAAAATCTGCGCTCGCCAGGCTGGATTGGCGCGAGCGTCAGCGACAGTTTCACTGGCAGCCGAGGCTGATTCCCACTCGTTCCAGTCCGGCAACCGACCTCCCACAGCGGCACAGTAGGCGCGGGCTGCGAACCAGCTGACCCGGGTCACCGGCTGGTTGGGCTGTGCGTTCGGCCCCAGAGCATCCGCCGCCGCCCAATGCGAAAGGTAGCCCTCATCCGCGACCAGACGGGCGACCCGATCGCGCCGCCATTGCGGCTGGTCGCGAACGAATTGCAGAAACTGACTGTTGGTCACTGGCCGCGGATCGAGTCTGAAGGCGTCCACGTGTACCTTCGTTTGTCCCGGCGCGGGCGTCAGTACCGGAGTGAGCTCCGACGACGGCACCTCCGAGCGTACTTCGGCGGGCGCGCGAGCACCCACCGAGCAAAGAATGAGCATTGCGGCAATCCATGCGCGCAGGGCCGTTCGCGTCGCATTCATCAGCGTGCTACTCAGCCGCTCCAGGTGGACGCACAGTCTTCTTCCTCGTCTCGGCGAGCTCGTTTGACGAGTACCGATAACCCTGATTGCCCCAGGAATGCGTGACGTAAGTGAGGATGTCGGCCAACTCGTCGTCGTTGAGCTGGCTCATCGGCGGCATGACCGAGTTGTAGGTCTTGCCGTTTACCGTCACTGCTCCGGACAAACCATTCAACACGATCTGCTGGGCGCGGTGCGGATCCTTCGCGAGCAGATCCGACCCGGCCAACGGTGGAAATACTCCTTCGAGCCCTTGCCCGTTGGCCTGGTGACACACGGAACAGGTCCCCGAGAACAACCGCTCGCCTGCCTTCACTTGTTGTTCGAGTGTCAATTTGCCCTGTTGCGCCGCGGCGGTTGCCTGGGCGACGGCCCGGGTATTCGACGGCGCGCTCGCGTCACTGCGGCGCAGATCCTGGGCCTTGTCGCTCAAGTACACCGAATCGACTTCCTTGCCCGAATAGACGAGTTTGTTCTCCGGGCCATCGACCTTCAGGATCGCGAGCGCACCCTTGTTGAAGGCGCGAAAGATCGAGTGATCCACCATGACGAAGCTGCCGGGAACGATGGCCTTGAACTCTGCGATCGCCGCCCCGCCGGAGGGAATCAACGTCGTCTGCACGTTCTGCTGGTATTGCACGCCGCCTTCGTACCGGACACGGTCGAAGATCTCGCCGATCACGTGGAATGAAGACACGAGATTGGGCCCGCCGTTGCCGATGAACAGACGGACGCGTTCGCCCACTTTAGCGGTCAACGCGTGGTCTCCGATCAGGGAGCCTTCGCTGCCGTTGAACAGGACGTAGGTCGGCTTCTCATCGATCGCCTTCTGCATATCGAAGGCCTGCAATCCCTTCTCGCGGTACTTTCCGACGGTATAGAAGTCACCCTGCATCACGTAGTACTCGTGATCAACAGGCGAAAGTCCTTCGGGCGGCTCGACCAGCATCAGGCCGTACATTCCGTTACCCACGTGCATGCCTACCGGCGCGGTTGCACAGTGATAAACATAGATTCCCTGGTTCATGGCCTTGAAGGAGAACTGCGACTCGTGACCCGGAGCCGTAAAGCTGGAAGCCGCTCCACCTCCGGGTCCCACGACGCCATGCAGATCTATGTTGTGTGGCATCTTGTTGTCAGGATGGTTCCTGAGATGAAACTCGACCGTGTCGCCCTGGCGGACGCGGATGAAACTGCCGGGCACCGTGCCCCCGAAAGTCCAGAAGGTGTAACGAACCCCTTCAGAGATTTCCTTCTCCACTTCGCGGACTTCGAGCTCGACGATGACCTTCGCCGGCTTCTTGCGATTGGTGGGTGGCGGTACGTTCGGCGGTGAGGTCAGAACTGCATTAACAGCAGGTCCGGATGGTTGGGTATCGTCCGCGGTCGTCGGCGATGCCGCCATTGCGGCAGGCGAGCTGCATGACAACACTGCCGCCACCAAGGCTCCGGCGTATGGCCGAAGGTCATAACAGAAAGACATCTGAATTTCTCCCTTTGAAACTGTGCCGATTGTCAGCCCGGTTTGCCATCCACCCGAGGCGACCAGAGAATTGGCGCATAGAGGGTGAGGAAAATCGCAAACGCGGCCGTCCAACAGCAGGCGCTGATCACGATAATGAAAGGATAGGGAAGACCCAGCAGGCTCAGTCCGAATACACGGGTCAGCGCCGCCGCGAGCAGTAGCAGATAGGCGAAGGCGATTGCCGGATCGACCACGAGCGCGCGGCCGGTATGTCCCAGCGATGCGCGTGTCATCACCGCCATGATCATTGTCGACAGTACCCCGATGGTCAGCGAATGCAGCCAGAAGGCGGACACGGCCGGGCCCCAGAGGGCAGCGAGACATTTCAGTGCAAGACCAACAGGCAGCCAGACGTAGCCGAGGTGCAATATCCACACGATGGGTTGACGCCAGGTTGCCAGGCTGCGCCACTGGAGCATGCGCGCTCCATTGATGACTGCGGCAATTCCGGCTGCAAGCCCCGCGGCGCGGCTGTCAGCCCAAAACAGGTCAGTGATCACGACGGCGATGACAGAAAGGATTGCCGCCGGGGTGACGAATGGCAACGTGATGATCCCGGCGGGCGAATTGGTCGAGCGCAGGGCGTTGGCCGTGAATGCGGGCACGATGCGCCCGCCGACTATGGTCACGAGCAGCAAGCTGATGTCGATGGCGATGAGAATCGAATGACGGGCCATTTCCGCGTCATGGTGCGCGACAGCCCAGTGGAATGTGGCATTGCAGGCTGCCAGGGATCCAAGCACCAGCAGCAGCGGTGTGTTGCGATTGCCGGCCCGCAGCAGTGGCGGCGCGATGAGTGCTCCGACAGCGATCAGAAATCCGACATCGACTGTTGCAACGAGCAGGGCAGACCAATGAGTTGAGCTGGCGATGAGTACGCGGGCCAGGACCCACGCGGCTGACAGAGCCCCTACCGGCCATCCGGCAAATCCGCGGCGACCCGTCCAGCTCGGAACCGCCGTCAGCAGAAATCCGGCAATTGCCGCGGCTATGAAGCCGAACAGCATTTCGTGTGCATGCCAGAGCGTCGGCGGCCAGTTTGTTTCCAGGGACCAGCCAAAGCCCCAAATCAAAACCCAGAGTGGCACGAGAATCGTTGCTGAGGCTGCTGCTGCCAGAAAGCTGGCGCGGAAACCGCTCGAGAAAATCGCAGACCGCATGTCCACTCCCGTTATTGATGTCTAATTTAGAGACTCCTGTTCAACTGCGCATCGCGGTTTGTACCTACGCTCGGCGAGCCATTTCAGCCGCTGCCGTGATCCCCCCGAATCCTTTTGGCACGGGCCACGAGCTCGTACCCGGGACCTTGCAGGCCATACACTTTGCAGTGTAAAGTGAATGCGCTATGTTAGCTTTGAATCGAACATGGAATGAGTTGCAGATGAGATTCATTCGCGCGATTCCTTTATTTTTCTTCTGCCTCGCGGTGGGCGCTACTGCGGCCGGGGAGCCCGCGGCGCCGGAGCTGAGCGCGCTCCATGGCAAAGTTGTATACCTGGATTTCTGGGCGTCCTGGTGCGCGCCATGTCGTCAGTCGTTTCCGTGGATGAACGAGCTGCAGAAGCGCTACGCGGATCGTGGACTCACTGTCATCGCGGTCAATGTCGATCACGAACGCGCGGACGCCGAGAAGTTCTTGCGAAAGCTGCCGCCCGCATTTCAGATCCGCTTTGATCCCGATGGTGATTTGGCACGCCGCTTCGATGTGCATGGCATGCCCACGAGCGTAGTCCTGGATCGCAGTGGAAAGGCCCGGTATACCCACATCGGCTTCCGAAACGCCGATGCGGCTCAATACGAACAGCAGATACAGCAGTTACTGGCCGAGCATTGAGTGGTCCGAGAGTTGTTTGAAAGGAGTTGAGCCGATGAAGCCGAGATTCATTGCGTTGTGCCTGATGGGCGCACTGTGCCTGGCCGGCACGGTTCTGTGTACTGCCTGCAGTTCCCTGGGGGTCAAACCGTGGCAGCGCGACCTGCTGTCGCGGCGAGACATGCAACCCGGCGGCAGCCGGCTCGACGATGCCATCGACGAGCATATGTACTTCAGCAAGGAGGCCTCATCAGGTGGTCGCTCATTCGGCGGCGGGGGCTGCGGATGCAATTAGAGTCTGGCGGAGTCAACCTGCGAGGCAAGCTCATCGCTGCAAGCTGCGCTTTGTTGGGCAGCGCGCCCGTGGCACATGCTCAGACTCATGATGTGGTTGATACGATCAATCGCGCGTTGGCCGATTGGCAGCTCGATGGAGCGGTAGCCTATTACCATGAGAACGGACGCATTCAGGCCGTAGAGCCGGTCATCAACGCCGGCCACGAGCTGGCAAACGGGGGGCAGCTCGACTTCAATTTCACGTTTGATGCTCTGTCGGGAAGCAGCCCCAATGGAGCTCTCACCAGCCGCCAGGTGCAGACTTTCGCTTCGCCCTCGGCCAAGAGCTTCGCTCAGGCGCGCCATCTCTACACAACGGGATCAGGGAGTCTGCCTGTTGATCCGAACTACAGCGACGCCCGCGTTGCCGGTGGTGCCGGCTGGACAGTCCCGCTGTCACGTCTGATGCGCGCTACCCTCGGTGGCAAGTTCTCTTACGAGGACGACTTCTATTCCGCCACCGTGAGTGCCGGATTGGAGCGCGACTTCAACGACAAGAACACCACAGTGTCCGTTGGCGTCAACAGTGAAAATGATTTCCTACAGCCTATCGGTGGCGCGCCCGCGCCGCGCAGTGACTACACGCTGTTCGAGAAGGGAGGCCATGAGACCAAACATGGATTGGGCGTGTTGGCCGGCGTCACTCAGGTGATGAGTCGCAACTGGATCACGCTTGCCAACGTGTCAGTGGACCGGTTCTCCGGCTACCTCAACGATCCTTATAAGATTGTCTCCATCGTAGATGCCTCTGGCAGTCCAGCAGGCTACGTGTATGAGAATCGTCCCGACTCGCGCACCCGTCGCAGCGTGTACTGGGAGAACCGTGTAGGCTGGGCGCAGGGTTCCGTTACCGCCGATGCGCGGTACATGACCGATAACTGGGGAATTCGGTCCGAGACTGCTGAGTTACGTTTGCGGTGGTGGCTGCCGGGACGCGATCAATACCTGGAGCCGAGTGCGCGATGGTATCGCCAGAACGCGGCCGACTTCTTCCATCCCTGGATTGCGGACAGCGCGCCCGTACCCGCGGATCTGTCTGCGGATTTTCGCCTGGCTGCCTTCCATGCTTTGACGTATGGATTCAAATACGGCTGCAAACTGACTGATCATCTCGGCAGGTTCGGGCGCGACACCACGGAATTCAATATTCGCCTGGAGTATTACGAACAGTCTTTGCGTGGCAACCCTGCTGCGCCTGCTGCCTCGAGTGGTCTGGATCTGTACCCGAAACTGCAGGCCTTCCTGCTGCAGGTTGGGTTCAGTTATTGAAATGCTGGAGCTGCGGGAGTTGCCGGGTGATGTGCTGGGGGTTCGCTTCAGCGCCATGGCCAGTCCCTGTGAGTTGCTGTTGGGTCGGGTCGAACGGGACCTGGCCCTGGAGCTCGGATCCGTCGCGGCCGAAGAGGCCCAGCGCATCGAGCGGAAGTTCAGCCGCTACCGCGCCGACAGCGTGGTGGGTTGGATTCACCAACGGCGCGGTTCCGTTGTCCAGGTGGACGAAGAGACCGCTTCGCTTTTGAACTTTGCGCAGCAGTGTTTCGAGTTGAGTGACGGAATGTTCGATATCACCTCCGGACCGCTGCGCGGGGTGTGGCGGTTCGATGGCTCCGACCAGGTGCCGACGCCTGAGGCGGTTGCGCAGCTCCTGCCTCTCATTGGATTCCAGAAGCTGAGTTGGAAACCGCCCTGGCTGCGCGTGCCGCTCGGAATGGAGATTGACTTCGGCGGGATCGGCAAAGAGTACGCGGTGGATAGAGCCTATGACCTGTTGCTGGCACGCTGTCCTGTGCCTTTTCTCGTCAACTTCGGCGGCGATCTGCGGGTCAGTCGTCCGCTGCCGCACGGTCCCTGGAAGGTGGGAATCGAAAGGCCCGATGGGAATCTCCAGGCCGCCATGATGTTGGAAATGGAGTATGGGGCGTTGGCGACGAGCGGTGACTCCCATCGCTTCCTGTTGAGGAACGGAATTCGTTACGGTCACATTCTCGACCCCCGGACCGGCTGGCCGGTACCCGGTGCGCCCAGATCGGTCACGGTGGCGGCGAGTAGTTGCACCGAGGCGGGCCTCTTGTCGACGCTGGCGATCCTGAAAGGCGCGAGCGCATCCCGGTTTCTGAAGGAGCAGGCGGTCCGGTACTGGGTGTTTGATCAATTTGCGGCAGGTAGTTAATCCGGCGCGCCCGACCAGTCTTGCGATCCTGACGAGAACTCGTTCCTGGCAGACGCGCCGGACTATTCGTGGCATCCGTCTACGAGGTGGTCCGCGACTCGGTTAGCTTTTGCCGGCCAGGTGTTTCTGATTGTTGCATCGCGATAGCCGCGATGCGGTGAGCAAGTCAGTGAGGCCTGGGTTCCATGCTCGATGATTGGATTGTCATCGTGCGGCGCGCATACTAGTCACAAGCGGGCGCGCGTTCTCGGCCTCAGCAGAACAACTTTTCGTCTGCGGAGGAACCATGCGGCGAATTTTCTCCACGGACGACCTGCCTCCCCGGGAGCGGTACGACTGCTGGCACGAGGTCGTCTGCAGACACGTCGTTCCGCACGATTCGGTACCGGATTGCCGCGCTACATTCGAAGCGAATCTCGACGCGGCCATCCTGGCCCAGCCCGCGCATTCGTAATTCCCTGATCACCCTCCCATCGGTGCTTCGCAGGTGGGGGCTCAACCGCGTAGCATTCCGGTGAATGACGGAATTGTTTATCCAGGGTGAGTGGCTGGCGCCGGACGGTGAGAGCGTCCACGAGCTCATTGATCCGGCGACCCGCAAGCGCGTGGAATCCGTTCGCTCAGCGAGCCCGGACCAGCGTCAGCGCGCCCTGGAAGCCGCGCAAGGTGCGCAAAACGCCTGGTCGCGGCGCCCCGCAGGCGAGCGGCTGGCAAGCATTCGCGGCGTAGTCGACGAGATCCGGCAGGCTGCCGGGGGGCTTGCCGAGAGACAGGCCGTGGAGTCGGGGCAGCCCTTGCGCGAGTGTCAGGATCTCGCAGCTGCCGCAGTTCGCCGGCTGCGGGATGTGGCTGCAAACGCGGAACTGGCAGATGCGGTTCCAGCGCATGCCACAGCAGCAAATGCGGGGCCGGTGCATGCCACACCGGCAAATGCGGGGCCGGCCTGCGCCGAGCCAATGGATGCCAGGCGGATCACTCCCGACGAGGCGGGGGTCCAGGTGCTCCAACTGCGCCCGCAGGCTCTATGGCCGTTCTGGCATTCCACACTGTCGGCCATCGCCGGTGGATCAACAATAGTGTGCAAGCTGCCGGCGAACCAGGCGCTGACATCAATGGCTATCGCGCGTTGCGCGCATCAATTGCCGCCCGGGGTGCTCAACGTGGTTACCGTCGACTCAGACGAACAGCCCGCTACCGACACAGCTACGGAATTCGTGTTTGTGGGTCAGGATTGCTATCTGGATGTTGCAGTCGCGGGGGCTGCGACACTCCGCTTGTACAACACGGGTCAGCGGACGGGGCACAGTACCCGGATCCACGTCGAGGCGTCACTGGCCTACAAATTCGCGGATCGCCTGCATGAATATCTGGCGTTCCTCGAAGCCGGCGATCCCCGCAAGCCCATCACGGATCTCGGTCCTCTGCTCGATGAACGCGCGCTGCAAATTGCAATAGAACGACTCGCCGGGGCCCTGAAACGAGGCGCCATGGTCAAATTGGGCGGACGGGAATACCAACCGTGGGGTTTGCGGGGCTATTTCCTGCAGCCAACCCTGTTGGTCGAAGGAGTTGGCTCAGAGCGCGTACCACATGAGTCCATCCCCGGTCCCGTGGTCATCGTCTCGCCTACAGCCGATATCGGCGCTGCGTTACGCGAGAGTGTTGGGACGAACCACGGGCCGCTGCGGCTGTCCGCATTTACCGGGCAGGCGGATAAACTCGACAGGTCGCTAAGAGCGGCAGCGTTCACGCTGCGCGCCAGCGCTTACCTGCCATTGGTCGAGCGAGGTTGGACGCGAGGCGCGACTAACACGTTGGACGTCGAGCTGATAGGAGGTCCGCAGCCAGATTGGTTCCCTTACAAGAATCGGCGCGGGTTGCAGCTTTGATGCTGACCTACGACGATCTCAGCCAACAGCTCGAGTCTGGAGGATTGGCCGCCCGCGGTGGCTTTCATCCCGAAGCCGGCGATGCCCTGGCTGACATCGACGGCCGGCCCGTCGGCACGGTGGTTCTCATCGGCTTCACGGGTACTCAACACTGGTCTGCGTTTGCAAACAGTCCTGAATTCAGCGATGGTCTGGCGAACCCACTCGATCGCTGGTCGAAGCGAACGATTGACATCCTGGCTCAAAAGTATGCGGGCAGGGCCCTTTATCCATTTGACGCGGCGGCCAGCGGGCCTCCCTGGTGGCCGTTTCAGCGCTGGGCACGGCGCGCCCTGAATTTGTACACCTCGCCGCTCGGGGTGCTGATTGACCCGCAGTTCGGACTCTGGCATTCATACCGCGGTGCATTGGCGCTGTCCGCTGAGTTGGCTTTACCCAGCCCGAAGCCGTGGCCCAATCCCTGCGACAGTTGCCAAACCAAGCCCTGTTTGCATACTTGTCCGGTGGGAGCGGTGCAGGCAGGCGCTTATGACGTGGACATTTGTCGTGCTCAGGTACGGTCGACCGCGACCGGCTGTCGGACAATCGGTTGTCTGGCCCGCCGGGCGTGCCCGGTGGGCGCCGAAAATGCTCATTTGCCCGCGCAGGCGCAGTTTCATATGCGAGCCTTTGCCGGTGCACCCGATTCGCCCGGTTGAGCCCAGGCCCGGGTATTGCTTGGTGAGATCGCAATGAACTGGCTCGCTGCCACCAACTCGATGTTGCTGCTGATCGTGGCCAACCTCGTGCCGTGGGCATTGGGGCGGACCTGTCGGGATCGATGGGCCGCACCCTTGGACTGTGGCTGGGTGCTCCGCGACGGCCGACGCCTGTTGGGCTCCCACAAGACCTGGCGCGGGTTGATCGCCGCAGTCGCGGCCTGCGCAATCACCGCGGAGCTGTTGGGGTTGCGTTGGTGGTTGGGGATGGAATTCGCCGCGCTCTCGATGCTGGGCGATGCGATCTCCAGTGCCTGGAAGCGGCGCAGAGGCCGTGCGCCCGGCGAGGACGATCCCGGGCTCGATCAACTGCCCGAATCGCTCCTACCGTTGATTGCGTTGCGCGCTCCGCTCAACCTGGGTTGGAAAGAAGTTGCACTGGTCACCACGGTGTTCGCGGTCTTGAACCTGTTCAGTCTTCGTGTACGACATCCCCGCCGGCGCCCGGTTGAGGCCGACGGGGGAGCGTAGCCTGGGAGCCTGTCTCCTGGCTCACGCAGCCGTTTTGCTGCCGGCCCGGATCTCCTTCGGGTCCGCGAACAGCCCGAAACCAACAGCGAGACGGTTCCAGGCATTGATCATGTTGATGGTGATGGTCAGTTTGACCCGCTCTTCCTCCGTGAAGTGCGCCGCCAGGGTCTCATACGCGCTACCGAGAGCCAATCCTTCCGAGAGCCGCGTCGAGGACTCAGTCCACTCGAGCGCCGCCCGCTCGCGATCGGTGTAGCAGGGCGCTTCCCGCCAGGCGGATAGCAGGTAGATGCGCTGCTCAGTTTCTCCAGCCGCGCGAGCCTCGGTCGCGTGCAGGTTGATGCAATTGGCGCAACCGTTGATCTGGGAGGCGCGCAGCTTCACCAGCTCAGTCAGCTTCGGATCGAAGTTGGCGGCGGTCGCGAGCTCGATGGAGGCTTGACGAAAGTCCCGCATCAGGGCGGGTGCCGCGGCGAAGACATTGAGTTTTCCGTGCATGGTCGGTTTCCTTCATTGGGGTTCCGATACATGACGAGACAGCCTGCCGATGTGTGACACGGCGGCCGGCCGCCACCCTGACCTGCGCCGGACGACATAGCTCTGCTGATGGGCTCAGTGGTTTCGCCTGGCTCAGCGTCCTGATTGCCCTTGCCATCGCCGACCATAGCCTCAGTTGTCATCCTCGCCGCTGCGGAGCGTGGCGGGTACGCGAATCTTCTTTCCATCCCGCCAAACGGTCAGTTGCACAACATCGCCAGGTTTGCAGTCGTCCAGCCGCGCGAACAGCCGACCCACGCTGTCGATCGGTTTGTCATTCAGCGCGGTGATGACATCGCCCGGGAATATTGCATTGCGCCGGCCGAAGCGCACTCCACGCAAGCCGGCTTTCTCGGCAGGGCCACCTGGGCGAACGCGCAGAATCACGGCTCCGGTCACGCCGAGCTGTCGTGCGATACCACGGCTCAGGTTCTCATCAGTCTGGATTCCCAGGCTCGGGGCCGAGTAGCGGCCCGTTGCAATGATCTCGGGAACCACGCGGTTGATGGTATCAACCGGGACGGCGAATCCAACACCTGCGCTGGCTCCTGACGGGCTGTAGATAGCCGTGTTCATGCCAATGAGGCGGCCGGCGCTGTCCAGCAGCGGGCCTCCGGAGTTGCCCGGGTTGATCGCGGCATCGGTCTGTACCAGGTGTTGATTCAACACGCCGTTCTCGCCCGTGAGCGAGCGGTCGAGTGCGGACACGATCCCAACCGTCAGCGTCCAGTCGAGACCGAACGGATTGCCGATCGCATAGACCTTCTGGCCTACCACCAGATCATGACTGGTGCCGATCGGGATTGCCGCTGCGTTATTGGTCGGTATGCGAATCTTTAAGACTGCAATGTCATGGGCACTACTGACCCCGACGAGCGTTGCTGGATAATCCTTACCATCCGAAAGCCGTATGGTCGCATCGGCCGCATCCGCGATCACGTGCAGATTGGTGACCACGTGCCCGCCGCTATCCCAGATAAAGCCGGATCCCGTGCCATGCGGAACCGTCATGATGTTGCGGGTCCAGTAGTCGAGAACGCGCTCGCTCGTCGAGATATACACCACGGATGCCTTCGAATTCTCGAAGACGGAGATGTTGTTCCTCTCTTCGGCGGTCAGGGGGCCGCGTGGCGTGACCGGACGCGGCGCAGCGTCAGCGGTCCCGAAAAATCCAGAAATCACGCACAGGCAAGCCAGCAGTAGTTTCAGCATGTGCCCAATCTTAGCGGAAGTTACGCGCCGTGCCAGGCACGCTCGAATTCCACTCGATGCCGGGTCTCGTCGGGGTAATAACGCGCCGAAAAGTGGAAGGGCTCGGCGTGACGCACGTTCGCCTCGAGGGCGATGGCGCCGGCCTGCGTAGTTGACAGATGTGATTTGCGCGCCGCCAGCTCCCTGTCTGCATCGAGGAATACCGCTTCAATGAACAACAGATCGGCATCGCGTGCGAAGTCGACGATGCGAGCGCGGTTTTCCTCCGCTCCGCTCGCATCAGTGACGTAGCAGACCTTCTGGCCGGGTACGAATTCGAGCACGTCGCGTTTCAGCTCGCCCAGGGGAAGGGTCTGCTCACGCGACCCGTCCCGGGTGCGCCAGCGGACTGTGATCGGCGTGGCATCGGGCAAGCCAACCCGTGCCTTTTGCTTGAGATCAGTGAGCCAGGGGCCGCTGGGGAGCCCACGCTCATCGAGGCGATTCTTCCAGACATTGATATGAGTGCGTTCCTCGAACGCAAATGCGAGGGAGCTGATCTCATGATGCACGAGCGCCCGAGCACGAACACAGAACTGCTCGTCCTCGAGTAGCGTACCCCCACGCGATGCCGCGTCATCGAGTTGCTCGCGCCGGAATTGGTTCTGGCTGTTGAACCTCGCTCGCAGTACACGTGCGTCTGGATGTAACTCGTGAACCTCAACGGCAAAGTTGGTTGAGTAATTCTGTACGAGATCCCAGGTGTAGGCCGCGAGCTTGTGGTAGACGCGGTCGATGAACCCAGGTGGCCCGTACATGCGCACGCCGGTATCACGTCCGAGGCACACGCGCAGCAAATGATCAAAGCCGGCAAAATGATCCATGTGCGTGTGACTCACGAAAACGTCACTGACTCTCAGCAACATCCGTGTCGGTAGACTGCTGATCTCACCAATGTCGAACAGCAGAGCCCGGCGTGAGAATTTCAGATCAATGAGCACTCCGGGGTCCCCCCAGACCCCGTTGACGAGCTTCGCACTAAAAATGGGCCGCATCCGGCGCAAGGATGCCGCAGGGCCTCGACTCACGCCAGCGCCTCGCGCAACGGCTGCAGCCAGGGCTCAAAGTGCTGCCAGTCCGTCAGCCCGTTGCGGAAAACAGGCTGCCGCACCTGTTCCGAGCTCGCCGTACCGATGGGTCGATCAGTGCGATAAAACTCCAGGCACCCGGGCTCGACATCCAACCCGCAGAAGCGCAGCAGCCGTGCCACCTGGGTCTCGAGATCATCGACCAGATCTTCGTAGGAAACATGCAGAACCCGGTTCGGCAGCACCGCATCCCAGTGGTTCATCAACCGCAGGTAACTTTTGTAGTAGCGGGCGAGGGAATCGATGCTGTAGGTGAATTCCTGGCCGGCTGCGTACAGTTGCTTCAGGTTGCTGACACAGCAGGCCATTGGATCGCGCCGGACATCGATGATTTTCGCCGTCGGCAGCATCAGGTGGATCAGCCCGATGTGCCTGAAGTTGTTGGGCATCTTGTCGAGAAAGAAGCGCTTGCCCCGGCCCGTGTAGGCGCGGGTTTCCGCCAGGTAGCGCGCGCCCATCCGACTATAGTCGACGCCGGTGGAGGGCGAGGGGCCGACGGCGCAGGTCGAGGTTTCGATGGGGGAGCCGCACTCACGAGCGATCCGCCCAACCGTGGGCAGCTCCTGCGTACCCTCTACCAGGGAGTGGGAAGCGAGAATCTGCTCAACGAGTGTTGACCCGGATCGGGGCAGCCCCACGATGAAAATCGGCGTCCGATCCGGATCTGAACAGCCCGCTCCGGCGTGCGATGTCACAAACTCCACTGAACAGGCCTCGATCAATCGATCTGTATTGCGCTCCATGGCGAGCGAATCGAAAGGTGACTGCTCAGCTTTCAACTCGTTGCCGCGCTCGTAATAGCGCCACGAGCTCGAGTATTCGCCCCGATCTTCCAGCGCTTTGCCGAGCGCGAAACACAAATGGTATCGATCGACGACCTGTGTGGCAGGTGCGTCCTCCACGGCGCGCATCTGCCTGATCTCGGCTTGCGAAAACCGGTAGGTTTTCAGGTTGGCCAGACTCCAGTAGGCATCTCCAAAACCAGGGCGCCGCGCTGCCGCGGTCCGATAGGCGTCGATGGCTTCCTGTTGCCGTCCAATGGCCTTCAGCGAGTTGCCCAGCAGAAGGTACAGGTGTGCCCAGCCAGGCACTGCGGTGACCGCTTTCTGAAACACCGCAATGGCGCGTTCGTGCTGTCCCATTCCTGCCAGGACGGTTCCATGGAGCGCAACATAGTCCCAGTTGTCCGGTTCCAGCTTCAGAAGAATCTCAATTTCATGCCCGGCCTCGGAGTGCCGCTGCTGTTGAATGAGCGTGCGCGCCAAGTCGGCCCGGGCCGCGCGGTAATGGGGGGAGGTGCCCAACACCCGTTCAAACAGGGCGGCTGCCTCTTCGAGTTGGTTGCCATGAAGCGCAATCCTCCCGAGCAGCCGCAACGCTTCGACGTGCGTGGCATTTTCCCGCAGAAATGCCTGCAAAACCTGTTTCGCCGCAGCCATCTGACCCGCTGAGAAAAAGCTGCCTGCTGCAATGAGGGCGGGCGGCAGCTGCCGCAATGCCGCCACGTGCCGCGCAGCGAGCGACGCTTTCTTTGTGTCACCGCTGGCACGGTACAACCGTTCGAGCTCAGTCCAACCGGACAGGAGCGCCGGGTTCTGACTGACACGGCGCTCGAGTGACTCGATGCCGTGTCCAACTAACTTCACGGAATCGTCACGGGGTTGCAACTTCGCGCTCCGTAGTCTTCGCCCTTGGTCGAATGTGTTGATTGATAAGGAGTCATCTAGTGAAGAATACCGATCGCCGCGAATTCCTGCAGTTACTCGGCATGGGTGCCATGGCGAGCTCGCTCGAGTCGAGCATTGCCCAGGCCCTCGAAATACCGGCGAACAATCGCACGCGCAGTATCCGGGACGTCGAGCACATCATCATCCTCATGCAGGAAAACCGGCCATTCGATCATCACTTCGGTACGATCAAAGGCGTGCGCGGGTTCAATGATCCCCGCGCGGTCAACATTCATCTGCCCCTGCAGAACGGTACCGGAACCACGCTCGCCCCGGTGTTCCTGCAACCCGCGGGTGCGGCAAATGTGGCGCTCGGATATGGCGTGCCGCCCGATCAGGGCTCCCTCGGCGGCCCCTCGAACGGGGTGCCGGTCATTCCGCCGTTCCGCGTCGATCCCAAGGCGATTCCGAAGGACATTGGCCTCACGTACTTCCCGGGAACGGATCATAGCTGGGGAAATACACACCGCGCCTGGAACCAGGGTCAATATGACATGTGGGCCAGCGTCAACGGCCCGATCGCGATGTCATACATGACGCGCGCCGATGTCCCATACCATTGTGCGTTGGCGGATGCGTTCACTGTGGGTGATGCGTACCACTGTTCCGTAATGGGGCCCACGAATCCCAATCGCACCTACCTGTGGACCGGTTGCATCGGCAATCTCGACAACCTCGGCGCAGGCGGTACGGACGGTCATGGGGCAGGGCCTATGACCTTCAACGGTCAGAGCCACAACGGCGCCTATTGGACCTTCTCGACATTCCCGGAAGTGCTGCAGAAGGCCGGCATCAGCTGGAAGATCTACCAGGACATCGCCGGGCAGCCTTTCGCCCCGGATTTCGGTGACGGCACCTCCAACTCCTTCGCCGGTAACTACGGTGACAACTCCGTTCTGTACTTCAATCAGTACGCGACCTCGGCGCCGGGCAACCCGCTGTTCGACAATGGTTGCACGGGAACGGAAATCCTCGAGACCATTCCTGCGACAGATGCCCCTGCGCAGGACTGGAAAGCCTGGCAGGAATCCTTGTTCGATCAGCTGCGCAGTGACGTGAAGCACGGCAAGCTGCCGCAGGTCTCGTGGATCGTGGCTCCCGCCGGCTACACCGAGCACTCCAACTGGCCGGTTGACTACGGGGCCTGGTACATTTCGCAGGTTGTTGACATTCTCGTGTCCAACCCCGAGGTCTTCAGCAAGACCGTCCTGCTCGTGAACTACGACGAGGCGGACGGAAGCTTCGATCATGTGACACCCCCTTTCCCACCGCAGTCTCCCGACTTCGGCGCCTCGACCGTCGATGTCCACAACGAGATTGTCACAACCGACACGCCCAACGGGCCGATCGGTCTCGGCACGCGCGTGCCGTTCCTGGTGATCTCACCCTGGAGCAAGGGCGGCTATGTCAACTCTCAGGTCTTCGATCACACCTCGGTGATTCAATTCATTGAGAAGCGCTTTGGCGTCGTCGAGAACAACATCTCGCCGTGGCGCCGGACGGTTGCCGGTGATCTGACAACGGCATTCAACTTCACCAACCCGAATGAGAGCCATGCGCGCCTGCCTTCCACAGACGCCTTCCTCCCGCCCGTGAATGAGTTGGCCGGCGGCAACGTGGACACGTTTATTCCGGCACCGAGTCAAATCTTGATCGGACTGCCGAAGCAGGAGAAGGGTGTGCGCCCCGCGCGGGCTCTGCCTTACGAGCTCATAGTCAATGGTCACGTGAATGCTTCTGCCAGCACCTTCGGGCTGGACTTCATCAACACTGGAAAAGCCGGCGCGGTATTTCAGGTCCGCTCCGGAAACGCGGCGGACAATGTCCGTGCCTACACGATCGAGCATGGAAAACAACTCAGCGGTAGCTGGAAGTTTGCATCGAAGTACGATCTGAGCGTCTATGGCCCCAACGGATTTGCCCGCTACTACAAAGGTAGCGTAGGGCATTTCGCGGGCATCCTCGATGTTCGCACCCGCTATGACAAGGATGGTCATGGCTCAATTGGCCTGCGTATCACCAATGTGGGATCCACCAAAGCCACCGTGGTTGTGCAGGATGCCTACACAGGAGATCACAACCTGCGGATGTTGATGCCTGGTCAGTCGTTCGAGTCAGACCAGCGCTGCGATCGCTTCCATGGTTGGTACGACCTGATCCTGAAGATCACTGAAGATCCCACGTTCCAGTGGCGCTTCGCCGGTCACGTCGAAACCGGCCGTGACAGCTACTCGGATCCGGCCTTGGGTGGATTGGTCACTCTCGAGACCTGATCTCACTGGAATTCGGCACCTCGCCAGGATTCCGCCAGCCATCATCGGCGGCGGGTGGTCACTTCCGACCACCCGCCGTAGCTCCAACACGCGGGGCCAGTCACTGGTATAGAGTCTGCCAGTATAAAGTTCCGGTAAGGGGAAGAGATTCATGAGATGGCTCGTTCTTGGCACAGCGGCAGTGCTCACCCTCAACTGCGGCCCGACGCAGGCAGCCGATGCAACCACTACGCCGGCTGCGGAGAAGTCGGACAAGTCGGATGCAATGCCTGCGCCACCTCGTCGGTCCGGTGAGGGCCTGGGACCCTACAAGAAGCTCGTGATCCGTGGAGTCACCCTCATCGATGGCTCGGGCTCGCCTCCCCGCGGCCCGGTCGACATCATCATCGCGGGCAATCGCATCGTGGAAATCAAACAGGCAGGCACCCCCGGTTTGGACATGAAGCCCGGCCGCCCGCCCAAGGATGCGGATTACGAGCTGGATGCCAGCGGTATGTATGTGTTGCCTGGCTTTGTGGACGTACACACGCATGGTGCCACCGCCGACAAGGCTCCGGACCTCAGCTACACCTATAAGCTCTGGCTCGCACACGGTGTAACCACGATACGCGGAGTACCGTTGGCTCCCCTCGAGGTTTCACTGAACGAGAAGGCGCGGTCGGCCAGGAATGAAATCGTGGCTCCTCACATCTTCGCTTATCAACGTCCCGGAGAAGGTGACGGCTGGAAGGGCGGCGAGCCCAATACCCCGGAGAAGGCACGCGCCTGGGTGGACTACGCGGCCAAGCGGGGTATCGATGGCGTCAAGATATTCAACACGCCGGACCAGGACCCCGAGACCTTCGCTGCCCTGTGCGATGAAGCACGGAAGATGCACATCGGCACCGTCTCTCACCTGTCCGCTACCGGCGAGGGGAGAATGGACGCGCAGCAGGCCGGCGATGTCGGCCTCAATACGGTGACGCATCACTATGGTCACTTCGAGTCACTGCTGAAAAACGGACAAATCCAGAATTTCCGGCCTGAGTATAACTACAACGAGGAAGAGGACCGGTTCGGCGATGTGGCCGACCTCGTGGAGCAGAGTTATGACCCGGGAACCCCGGAGTGGAAGGCCTATCTCGAGCACCAGAAGGCCAATCACGTCGTCTTCGATCCGACGATGACCATCTACGTGGCCTCGCGCGATCTGATGCGCATGCGCAATGCCGATTGG
>Ga0207641_10000176_pt1 | contig 88863 bp, 72 predicted proteins | sample KBSSwiS62_FD_184306 | JGI IMG/M metagenome (GOLD analysis project Ga0207641, IMG submission 184306) | Switchgrass rhizosphere microbial communities from Kellogg Biological Station, Michigan, USA - KBS Switchgrass S6-2 (SPAdes) (version 2) | ecosystem: Host-associated > Plants > Roots >...
CCTTTAAAAATTTATTCTCCGGATGCTGCTGTACGCTCTGGTTGCGGTACACAAATGCCGGCATGTTCACATTGTTCACCACCAAATCCAAATCCCCGTCATTGTCCAGGTCCGCATACGCACTCCCATTAGAAAATCCAGGTGCGTCCAATCCCCATTCTGCAGCCCGGTTCGTAAACGTTAAATCCCCATTGTTACAATACGCATAATTCGATATCGGATTGGACGGCATCAAATCGATCAATTTTTTAATCGCGCCTTTTTTTTCTTCCTTAATAATTTTCCTAATTTCTGTTGGATTGGCTGTGTATTGAATATAATCCTGATCGGTAAGGTCTTTATAAATGCCATTGGCCACAAAAATGTCTTTGTAACCATCATTGTTTAAATCGGTGATGAGTGCGCCCCAGCTCCAGTCCGTAGCATTAATGCCTGCCAGCCGGCCGATTTCACTGAAGTTGACTGTTCCTGCTGTATTTCCCTGATTCAGTTGCAATACATTTCTAACAAACTGGTGATAATACCCATTCGCCAGGTTGGATTGATATTTATCCCAGTTTTCAAAATTGGTTTTTGTTTTAACCCTGGCTTCCGTTTCAGGAAGCATATCTGTTACGTAAATTTCCGGCAGCCCGTCATTGTTGATATCGGCAATATCAGCCCCCATGGAATTCATGCTCAGTTCGCGGATGGAATATTCCAGTGATTCCGTAAAAGTTCCGTTTTTATTGTTGATGTATAAGTAATCCCGTTCAAAAAAATCATTGGAAACATAGATATCTTCCCAGCCATCTTTATTGATATCAGCTATGGTAACACCCAGGCCAAACCCAATTTTGCTGCTGTAAATACCGGCTGCTTGTGTAACATCGGTGAAATGATTACCGTCGTTGCGATAAAGCTTATTACCGCCGAGTGTATCTGGTATGGTACGCTGGTCTTTTATCAAATCATAGTTGCCGACCGAGCGGAAAGAATTGTTGAGCAGGTAACAATCGAGATCGCCATCATGATCATAATCGAAAAAAATAGCGTGAGTAGAGAGGCCTAAATTGTTGAGTCCATATTCTTTGGCGCGTTCTGTAAAACTAACTTCACCCGAAGCGGAAATTCCATTGTTTATATAGAGTGCATTGCTTCGCTGCTTCGATTTGAAATCGCCCGATTTGCAAACATAGATATCCAGCAGCCCGTCGCCGTTTACATCTGCAAACGTAACGCCGGTAGACCAGACGCCCTCTGAATTAAGGCCCGCTTTTTCGGTAATGTCTTCGAATTTAAAATTCCCTTTGTTTAAATACAATTTATTCGATTTCATATTGCCACAAAAAAAGACATCGGGCAACCCATCATTGTTTACATCACCGATCCCTACGCCACCACCATTGTAAAAATTGCGGAAGGTATACGCATTCAAATCTTCGGTATAAGCAATGTCATTGGAGAAATCGATATTGGTAACTGAAGCGGGAAGCAGGGAAAAAAGTAATCGATTATTTTTTTCAGGAACAGGCGTAGCCGGCTTGCAGCCCCCTAAAAACATAAAAACTGATAGTACGACCAATTGGATCTGCAATACTGTATATCTAAAAAAGCTGATATTACCTGGCATAAAATAATACGCTTCACGGCCAACCATCGCAGGTTTTTAATAAACTTTCTGAAGTCTTTAAGACATGATTATATGAACCAAGCATAGCAATTAAAAATAGGACTTTTTTTTAATAAACAAAGCAAGTAATATGTTATTACTTGCTTTGTTTATCAGTGTTATTTACACCCATTTACTATTAATAGCCAGGATTCTGTTTAAGGTTCTTATTTGCATTCAACTGAACATCCGGGATAGGGAATATATTCAAGTGATTGATCCCGTTTGGACCAAGTACATCGGCAGGGTCTGCAGCATGAAATCCGTATGCGTCGTTGTATGTTCCGAAGCGGATCATATCCTGCCTTCTCCAGGCTTCTGCGAACGTTTCGCGGCCGCGTTCAGCCAGGAAGGTAGCAGCCGTCATTGTAGCATAGGGAGTAACACCGCCGTGCTGAACCCTCATCTGGTTAACCAGGGCCAGTGCAACAGGATCATTCCAGTTATTATTCTTTCTTGCAGTAGCTTCTGCCTGTGTTAACAATATATCAGCATAGCGGAACACGGCAAAATCGTTATCCATATCAGAGGTTTCACCCAGATAGAATTGCCATTTGCCGATTCTCGCACCCGACTGGCGCCATGCTCCGGGCTGCAGTTCATTGATATACGGTGTAAAAGTAAACGGTTTACCATCGGGGTCAGTTGCATCTGCTCCATCATCGGACAGTCTTGCCCCGCTGGAAGAAAATTGTGGACCAACAAGAAAATTAGCGGCCGCTCTTTTATCCAGTGTACCAGTTACTGAATCTCCCTTGGGGCTAAGGCCCACCACTTTGCCCTGGGGACCAGGATTCTGTGTAGGATCAATATATGAATTATAAAATTCAGCGGTTGTGGCAAAACCGTTCCACGGCTGTGCGTTGATATTATAAGTGTTTTGATTAAGGTAGCTCAAGGTCATCATCACCATATTAAAACCAGTAAACTTAACATGGTCGAAAGGAATAGCCCATATAGATTCTTTTGAATTCTGATTATTCTGTACAAAATTATCTATATAGTTAGGAGCCAGTGAGTAAATACCCGAGTTAACAATAGCATTGCAGGCAGCAATGCACTTATCCCACTGTGCAGTGCCGGTATATATTTGTGCATTCAGGTATAGTTTAGCCAAACATGCCTGGGCAACATAATAATTCATGCGACCATAGGTAGCCACATCGGGAATACCTGTCGGCTTTTTAAGCAATGGTGCGTTTGTGGTAAGTTCAGATTCTATAAAATCATATACCTGCTTGCGGGTGGAATTAGCCGGTGGCGTAGTACTGGAGAAATCAATGCTCAAAGGGACATTGCCAAACCAATCCAGCAACCAGTAATAATAAATGGCCCTTAGTGTTTTTAACTCAGGTACATAAGCAAGCGTTGTAGGTGTGTTTAACGATGTTAATGTAGCTATTAAACGGTTACAGGTTGTAATGCCAGTATAGCAAAAGTTCCATCCATTATTAGGCAATGGATCGGTTTTATTATACGTATGCAGTTTTAACCGAACCCAGTGACCACCATCACCCCAGTCCGGACCACGTGTTGGCACAATTTCTTCGTCGGTGGTTACTTCATTCAACGGGTTGTAGTGGTTGTTACCACCAATACCCGCAAGGTTAGAATAAGCACGCCCTACCAGCGAACTTACTTCAAGGTCAGTTTTACCAAACTGGTCGCCCGTTACTTTATCATACAGATATGGGGCTTCATCCAACTTAGTACAGGAAAGACCTGCAAAAATCAACCCCATTACCAAACAGATTTTCAAAAATTTACTTTTCATATAGTAAGTGTATAAATTAATAAATTTTAATATTTAGAAACCAAGACTAACACCAAAAGTAAAAGAACGTGTTAACACCCAGGTTGTCCTTCTGTCAATACCTGGCGCCAAAATATTTGAGGTTGTTCCAACCAAAGAACCGATCTGGTCAGAATACCTTACTTCCGGATCAGCACCAGTGTAACCGGTAATGGTGAAAAGGTTATGTCCTGAGAAGAATGCACGCAAGTTTCTCACACCATTTTTCCCGCCTTTCTTGATAGCAAAATTATAGCCGAGGGTAGCATTGTCAAGTTTTACAAAATCCCCTTTTTCAACATAGAGGCTGCTAAACAACTGAGCATCTTTTAAATCAGGATTCCAGTATTTTGTTTTTACTACGTTATAGATAGAAGCAACGGAAGGATTTTCGTAGAATGCACGCTCGGTATTGATTATGTTATGACCAAAAGAGCCGCGGAGGAAAAAATTCAGATCCCAATTTCCGTATGTGAACGTATTGGTCCAACCCATTTCAAATTTTGGCAAACCGTGACCGATAATTGTCTTATAGGAAGTGGTCGTAGCCAAAACCGCATTACCTTTTCCATCATCAAACAGGAACTTGCCGTTTTTATCAACACCCCTGTAGACTGCCTGGTAAAAAGCGCCTATCTCCGCGCCCGCAAATGTGCGGGTTATCTGAGTGGCTTCCTGGCCGGGAGAACCCAGATTAGATGCGCCGATGTAATCACCCGCAGATGGATCAAGTCTTGATAATACCACATGATTGTGTGTATAGTTGATACCTGTTGTCCACGTGAGTTTTTTCTGTTTGATTACGTCATAGTTCAAAGCAATTTCATATCCTTTACCAGTAAGATCACCCACATTCTTCGTAGCAGTACTGAATAAATTTGGCGGCGAAGGCACATTCACATTAAATATAAGGTCGGAAGTCTTACGGGTATACCAGTCGATGGTACCGCTAAGGCGGTTATTAAAGGCGGTGAAATCCAAACCAATGTCGGTTTCAGCTTTTTTCTCCCATTTCAAATCGGCATTCGGATTTTGATTAGGTCCATAGGTAAATATCCATTGGCCATTGATTAAATATCCCTGGCCCGACGTAAAGGTGAACTCAGATAAGCCTGAACCTGGAGGCAATGCACCGGTGATACCAAAGCTTCCCCTAAGTTTCAACGTATTCACAGCCGGTATCTGTAGAAAATGTTGTAAATCCACGCCCGCACTTACAGCGGGGAAATAACCCCATTTGTTGGTCGGACCAAATTGAGTAGAGCCTTCTCTCCGCAATGAAGCAGATACGTAAGCAAAATTGTCATAGTTTAAATTAAGGCGTCCAAAGAATGCAACGAGCTTGCTACCATTTTTGTAGCTGCTGGACGTAGCTTTTCCGTCCTGGACATCCTGCGCAGCAGAAAAATTTTCCCTGTCCAAATCGGTAACAAAATTACCGGCGCCCAATTTGAATCCTTCGTATTTAAAATCCTGATAAGAATAACCCACAATGGCATTAATATCAAGTTTAGAAATCTTGTGCTGGTAGCTCAGTGTATTTTCGTACAATTGATTAATTGCTTCATCGTTCGCTTTATACGCATAGCCATGACGGCCTACACCGGTTACACCATTGTAAAAACCACGATCAATAAACGCAGTGCTGGGTGTATAGGCGGTAGTATATGCACCGGAAGATTGTTGGGCATAGCGGGTTAGAAATTTTAGCCCTTTGAAAATTTCATATTCTACCGAACCGGCAAAATTGAGTCTTTTCAGGGTTTGATTATTTGTATTCTGTTTTAAAACCGCTACCGGGTTTGAGTATTCTGTAGCGCTTACTTCAAAATATCCGCCATGAGCCAGGTCTTGTCCGGGATTTTGTGCCAGCACTGGTGAAGTTGGATTATATATGGCAGCATATTCAAAACCCTGGTCAAAACCAAGTTTGCTCTGCTTGCGGGTAGTACTGATTTCTGTGTTAAACACCAATCTGTCACCCAGGGCTTTATGAGTCAGGTTCAACCGGCCATTAATTTGATTAAATCCGGTGTTGATGGCAATACCCTGCGCATCACGGTAGTTTACTGAAGCATTATAAGTAGTATGGTCATTACCTCCTGAAAATGAAAGGTTGTGCTGATGAGAAATACCTGTCCTGGAAATTTCTTTGTACCAATCAGTGTTCGCGCCGTAGTCAACGCCGGCACCTAAATTCTTAATGAAAACCCGATACTCTTCAGAACCCATGTGTTTGGTCAGCCTTGCTGCTGATTCCGCACTTACTGATCCATTATAGTTTACTTGCGACTGACCGCGTGATCCTGTTTTGGTAGTAACGATTATAACACCTGCAGAGCCCCTGGTTCCATAGATGGCAGCAGAAGAACCATCCTTCAGTACGTCCATTGATTTAATGTCATTGGGATCGATTGAATTCAAATCTGCACCAATTTGTCCATCAATTACAACTAGCGGTGATGTACCTGCACCAATCGTAGACAAACCCCGTAACCTGATTTCGAAACCAGCATTAGGGTTACCGCCGGGGCGGGCAATAGACAAACCAGCTACTTTACCCTGCAGCAGTTGGGCAACATCATTGATATTTCCCTTATTGAATTGTTCTGCACTAATACTGGTAATGGCGCTGGTAACTTCTTTTTTACGTTGTGTTCCGTAACCCACCACCACAACTTCATTTAGGTTTGCGTTGGAAGCCACCAGGGCAATCGTGCCTGCAGAAGTGCCGGCAACTGATACTTCCTGCCTTCCAAAACCTACAGAAGTAACAACAAGGGTGTTAACGTTGTTAGCAACCGTAATAGAAAAGCTACCATCTGCACCTGTGGAAGTTCCGTTTTTAGAACCCTTTGGCTGCACGGTAGCACCTACGATTGGAGAACCATCCTTAAAATCCGTAACCTTACCCGTGATTGTTTTTGATTGGGAGAAACTGGTAAAAAAAGAGAGGAGAACTAGAAAGCCAATTGAAAAGGCTTTCGTAATGAAGATCTTGGTATTCTTCATACGGCAGTAGTTTTTAGTTTAGCAATAGTTATGTCTGAAAAGCCCTATTAATAAATATTTATAAAGTTATGTTATCATGTTATTATAAATATTATATAATGCAACCGATTAAATATATAGTAAAAATACATACTCTAATATAATTTCCAAATAAATTTTAACTAATCATTAATAATACCCTGGATATGCAAAATTTATTTATACAGGATATACCCCTGTTTATAAAGTTTTTATAAAGTGTCGATAGCACAACAACAGGAACCCCCGCTTACAAACAGTTATGATTTTTACTACATCCTCTGATATCAGGACAATATTATAACAGTAATTGTTGCTTTGTGTAAAAAAAACATCTTTCAACATTTCCTGCACACAATTCTTTTAGCCGGGTTAATTAAACTACTCAAATTTGGTCATTTGGCACGATAAAAAAATCATCTGCATTAACGTCTTCTTCACCTATATTAATAGTTATTATGTAGATTTGGGCTATTGATTATTAATTAGCATTAAAGAAGCGTAAGTGCCAACAGGGCGGGATGGTTAATTGGGTAAAATCTGCGATTGGACTGGCCAAAACATTAAACTGCTGTAAATGAAAATTGAATTTGAATTGATCCAGGAAGATGAGGGAAGCTCCTTCCGGTTGTTGCATGAAAAAATACCTGCCGAAGAATATTCCTGGCAGTACCATTATCACCCCGAGTTCGAATTGGTTTGCGTGCTGGCAGGCAATGGCACCCGCCAGGTAGGCAATCATGCAAGCAACTATGAAAATGGCGATCTGGTTCTGATGGGGCCTGATTTACCACACTCTGGTTTTGGTTTAAACACCAGCGGCATGATTGAACAGGTGGTGGTACAATTTAAAAAAGAGGTCTTTGGCCCTTCTTTTTTAGCAAGGCCCGAAATGAAAAATATTGACCTGTTACTGGCAAAATCGATTTATGGTGTCAGTTTTAGCGAGGCCACCAAGGAGAAAGCCATGAAAAAACTGGTAAAACTCTTAAAGCTCCCGCCTTTTGAGCGTTTTGTTGAATTTACCGGCATTTTGCAGTTGCTGGCTACTTCTGAAGAATACACCCTGCTCAATTCGCAGGTTACATTACCTACCACCATCAGGAAAGTGCATGTAAGGCTGCAGAATATCTTTAACTATGTGGAACAAAATTTCCAGGAAGAGATAAATATCAGGAAAGTAGCTGCCATAGCCCATCTTACAGTACCGGCATTCTGCAACTATTTTAAAAAAATAATGAATATTACATTTACTGATTTTATTAACCAGTACCGCATAGAACAGGCCTGCATCTTACTGCAGCAGGAAAAATCCATTGGCGAAGTGTGTTTTGAATGCGGGTTTAACAATGTGCCTTACTTTAATAAAGTTTTCAAAAATATTGTCAGGAAAACCCCGTCCGAATTCAAAAAAACAGCCAATAGTTACCAGCCAAGGGCCGTAGCAACCGTCAGTTAAAAATGAACGAACTTTGCAAAATTATGTACAGTACAGATACACAGGTGGCCACGTTACCAGTAATGGAAAGTTTTTATACGCTGCAGGGCGAAGGTTATTACCAGGGCCGGGCAGCCTATTTTATTCGCCTTGGCGGCTGCGATGTGGGCTGCACATGGTGCGATGTAAAGGATAGCTGGGACGCAGCCAGCCATCCCCGGCTAAAGATTACCGATATTGTTGAAGGCGCCCAAAAACATGCGGGCCGGCTGGCAGTGGTAACTGGCGGAGAGCCGCTTTTACACAACCTGGATGAGCTTACCTTTTTGCTGCACGCTGCAGGCTTTCAAACCAATATTGAAACTTCGGGTTCATCGCCAATAAGCGGAGACTGGGACTGGATATGTCTTTCTCCCAAGAAATTTAAAGCACCCCTGCCCGAAGTAGTGCCAATGGCCAACGAATTAAAAGTGGTTATTTTTAATAAAACGGATTTTGCATGGGCCGAGAAATATGCAGCACAGGCCAGCCCCGCATGTAAACTTTATCTTCAGCCAGAGTGGGGAAAAGCGGCTGTTGTGACGCCCCTTATTGTTGATTATATTAAACAGCATCCTCAATGGGAACTTAGCCTGCAATTGCATAAATACATTAACGTTCCCTAAAAACAGGCTTTCTTACCTTTGTTTATACTTGTTGTACAAGAATAAAATAGTACAATGCGGCGTTGTATAACCTGCATGCAACAATGCATTAATTGATCACTGGTATAATGATTGCCGGTTTACTTGCAAAGGTTTATTGCCGGAATTTTTATACCGGCTATTGGGTGTATATGCTGAACCTTGTATTTTCAACCTGAACATTATACTTTCTAATAAAGCGTTCATGAAGTTTTTTTTGATCTTGCTGATAATAGTTGCTGCCGGTACTGTAAACGCCCAGCAATACGACCCGCAAAAAGTAAACCCCAAAGCTGCCGCGCTCTATTCACAAAGCCTGCAGGAAGCTTCAGATGGCAACCTGAGAAAAGGCATCAGCCTGCTGCAGGAGGCCATAAAAATTGATAAGTTGTTCGAAGATGCTTTTCTCTCAATGGCCGGCATGTACGCAGAATTAAACAATTACGACAGCTCTATTATAAATTATGAGGTGGCACGGCAGATAGACAGTGTATATTTCAGGGAATACAATCTCCCTTATTCAATAGATCTTGCAGGCCAGGGGCAGTTTGAAAAAGCATTGGCAGCGGTAGAAGAATTCAAGAAAATCCCCAACCTCAATGAGAGCAGTATAAAAGCCGCGGCATACAGAACCCGCTGCTACCAGTTTGCCATCGATTATAAAAAGAACAACCCCGACACCGGTTATCACTTTACACCTGTAAACCTGGGAGACAGTATTAATACAAGCGTATCAGAATATTTTCCGGCATTGACCATCGACAGCAAAAAATTGGTTTTTACCCGGCGTGTACGGGATCAAAACGAAGATTTTTTCGAAACAGAAAATAAAAACGGTATATGGTCGATGGCTAAACCGCTGCCGGGAAATATCAACACCAATTTTAACGAGGGCGCACAATGTATTTCGCAGGACGGACAATGGTTAATCTTCACAGGATGCAATTTTCCCGAAGGCTATGGCAGTTGCGATTTATACATTTCTTATCTAACCCCCGATGGATGGAGCGCTGCTGAAAACATGGGAAATCTCATTAATACAGATCAGTGGGAGACTTCGCCCAGTTTGTCGCCCGACAAAAGAGATCTGTATTTTACCAGCAGGCGCTTTGGCGGCTACGGCGGCAGTGATATATATGTTAGCCATCTTTTACCCGGCGGCCGCTGGGGCGAGCCCGAAAACCTGGGACCCGGTATAAATACCATTGGCGATGAAAGCTGCCCGTTTATTCACGCAGATAACCAAACCCTTTATTTTACCAGTTCCGGTCATCCGGGCTATGGCGGCGATGATATATTTCTTGTACGCAAACTCCCCAAAGGGAAATGGAGCGAACCAAAAAACCTTGGTTATCCCATCAACACCATCCAAAACGAAGGAAGCCTGGTAATAACCGCCGACGGGTCCACCGCCTATTATGCCAGCGACAGAAGCGATACCCGTGGCAACCTTGACCTCTACACTTTTGGCATGCGCAACGATATACGGCCCATAAAAACATTGTGGATAAAAGGAAAAGTATTTGACAAAAAAACCAGCAAAGGCCTTCCTTCTGCTGTGGCGCTTACCGACCTGCAAACACAGGAAGTCATCAGCAAAGTACAAACCGATGAAACGGGCAATTACCTGATTACACTGCCCGTTGGCAAGGATTATGCTTTTAATGTAAACCGCAGGGGCTATTTATTTTTCTCGGAAAATTTTCCACTCAGCCAGCGGACGCCCGATTCTACCTATAATATCGACATAGCCCTTCAGCCCCTTGAAGCAAATGCGGCCGTTGTGCTAAAAAATATCTTTTTCGATGTAAATAAATATGAATTAAAACCCGAATCACAGGCAGAACTGGACAATATTGTAAGCCTGATGAAAGATAACCCAACTTTAAGAATTCAGATCAACGGGCATACCGACAACGTGGGCAAGGCAACAGACAATATAACGCTCTCCAATAACCGCGCTAAAGCAGTAGTGGAATACATTACAGCAAAGGGTATTGATGCCAGGAGACTTTCTTACAAGGGTTTTGGCGACAAGATGCCACTGGCAGATAATAAAACCGAAGACGGCCGGGCCAAAAACCGGCGTACCGAGCTAAACGTAGTTAGTCAATAATTTTATAATACGACAAACATTCAAAAAAGTTTTTTACATTCATTCTTTATAAACCTTTTCCTGTAAAGAATGAACGATGTGCTTTTGCACCAGCTTGCACTTACGCTGGTGCCCAATATTGGCCCCGTACAGGCCAGAACACTGGTTGATCATTTTGGTGAACCCGCCGCCATTTTTAAGGCAAAAAAATCCACGCTGGAATTACTGGAAGGCATTGGCGAAGTGAGGGCCCGCAGCATTAAATCTTTCGCCGGTTATAAAAGGGCCGAAGAAGAGCTGGCCTTTATCGAAAAATATAAAATTGCGCCGGTTTTTATTACAGACCCTCTGTACCCGCAACGCCTGCTGCAATGTTATGATCCGCCAACCATGTTGTATTACCGCGGCAAAGCCGACCTGAATGCTGCAAAAATCATCGCCATTGTTGGCACACGCGGCAAAACAGATTATGGAAAACAGCTTACGGAAAAACTGGTGGCAGATTTGAAAGAGCAACAGGTGCTGGTGATTAGCGGGCTGGCGCTGGGAGTAGACGCCATTGCACACAAAGCAGCATTGAAAAATGCCCTGCCCACTATTGCCGTTGTAGCGCATGGCCTGGATAAAATCTACCCGCCAGAGCATACCGTGCTGGCGAAAGATATCATCAGGCAACAGGGTGGGTTGTTAACAGAATTCAGGAGCAAAACAAAACCCGATAAACATAATTTTCCCTCCAGGAACCGCATTGTGGCCGGCATGAGCGATGCGCTGATAGTAATTGAAACAGATATCAGGGGTGGCAGCATGATAACCGCCGAACTGGCCAATGGGTACAATAAGGATGTATTTGCTTTTCCGGGCAAAACCACCGATAACAAAAGCGCCGGCTGCAATTATCTGATTAAAAACAACAAAGCCATTTTGGCAACAGGCGCACAGGATATTATTGATACGCTTGGATGGACGGAAAAAAACAACCGGCCCCCAATAATACAGAAAGAATTATTTATACAACTGAGCGATGAAGAAAAAAGAATTGTAGATCTGCTGAGAGAAAAAGAAACAATAGCCATAGACGAACTGCGCATTAAAAGCAACCTTAGCAGCAGCACGGCAGCGGCGGCCATATTAAACCTGGAATTGCAGAATGTAATAGCATCCCTGCCCGGCAAAATGTACAAATTGTTATAGACAGAACATTTTAATGCAACAAGTGTATACCGGCAAAAATTCCACGCAGCACTACTGTAACACAGTATGGATAAGAGTCTTACACAAAATGTAAAAAAATTTTGGAATAAATTTGCCTGCTGCCCTATCTTTGCCCATGGCAAGAATAAACAACCCCACAAGCAAGTCAGATCTCAGTAAAAAATTTTTTGGTGAAGGTTTAACTTTCGATGATGTACTGCTGCTTCCCGCCTATTCACAGGTGTTACCAAGGGAAGTGAATATCAAAACAAAACTTACAAAAGAAATATCGCTTAACATACCCATGTTGTCTTCTGCTATGGATACCGTAACAGAAGCGCAACTGGCCATTGCGCTTGCCCGTGAGGGCGGCATTGGTATACTGCATAAAAATATGACCATTGAACAGCAGGCAGAACAAGTGCGCAAGGTTAAACGCAGCGAAAGCGGCATGATCATCGACCCCATTACATTGCCCATAGACGCCACCATTGGAGACGCGCTGCAATTGATGAAAGAAAACAAAATTGGGGGTATCCCAATTGTAGATGCTTCACATAAGCTGGTGGGCATTCTTACCAACCGCGATCTCCGTTTTGAAACCGATAAAAAACGCAGAGTACAGGAGGTAATGACAAAAGAAAATTTGATTGTTGCACCCGAAGGAACCGATCTGAAAAAAGCAGAAAAGATTCTGCGTTCGCACAAAATTGAAAAACTACCGGTGGTTAAAAAAGACAACACCCTGGTAGGCCTTATTACCTACCGCGACATGCTGCAGCTGAGCAGCTTTCCCAATGCCGTAAAAGATGGATTTGGCCGCTTGCTGGTGGGGGCCGCACTGGGCATTACCTCAGATATGCTTAACCGCGCCGCAGCACTGCAACAGATTGGCGTAGACGTAGTTTGCCTTGACAGCGCCCACGGCCATAGCAAGGGCGTTATTGACGCATTAAAAAACGTAAAAAAGAATTTTAAAAAACTACAGGTTATAGCCGGCAATGTAGGCACGGCTGCCGGCGCAAAAGCACTTGCAGATGCAGGCGCCGATGCTGTAAAGATTGGTATTGGTCCCGGTTCTATCTGTACAACCCGTATTGTAGCCGGCGCAGGCGTGCCGCAGATTACCGCCATTCTGGAAGCCTATTCATCTCTTAAACAAAAAGGGGTGCCCATTATTGCAGATGGTGGTATCCGTTATACCGGCGATATGGTAAAAGCGTTGGCGGCCGGTGCGGATACGGTAATGATGGGCAGTGTATTTGCGGGCGTAGAAGAAAGCCCCGGCGAAACAATTATCTACGAAGGCAGAAAATTCAAGGAATACAGGGGGATGGGTTCTATTGGCGCCATGGCACAGGGCAGCAGTGATCGTTATTTCCAGGACGTGGAAGATGATATAAAAAAGCTGGTACCGGAAGGTATTGAGGGACGCGTAGCATATAAAGGTAATTTAAGTGAGGTGGTACAGCAATATACCGGTGGTCTGCGTGCCGGTATGGGCTATTGTGGTGCCGGCAACCTGGCCACATTAAAAAGTGAGGCAAGATTTATCCAAATTACCAATGCCGGTATGAAAGAAAGTCATGCACATGATATTGAAATTACCAAGGAAGCGCCTAATTACAGCAGAAAATAAATGAATGAAAGATAGCAAGATACCCAAGCAGGAAATTATTTTTCTGGCCGCCGGGATGCTGGGTCTTTTCGCATTACAGCTTATTTTTCCCAGACCTCCTTTCTATGATGAAGATGATTACCTGCTTAATGTGGCATTGCTGCATAAATATGGCTTTGGAAAAAGCTACCTCGTCAACCTGATTGGGTCGGCAGGGCCATTGTATTCAATGGTTCACTGCTTTTTTGAACCGCTTACAGGGTTAAAAACGCCCCATATAAGATTGGTGAACACCGGCTTTTTAATGGGTGTTATTTATTTTACCTACCATACGCTGCGTTTGCTGCATCCCGAAAAAAGATGGTATGCCTGGTACATTATGGCCATCCCCATGACATATGTAATTGGGGGACTGGCATTGACAGAAATGCCTGCTATCTTTTTTTTTAGCGCATCCGTTTTCTTTTTGATAAAAAGTATGTCTGCCGGCCAGGGCAAATATGTGCTGCTGCAATTGATTATCGCCGGCTTTTGTATGAGCCTGGCGATAATTGGCCGTCAACCCTTTCTTCTTACACTGGCCGCAATGCCTGTTTTATTTATATGGGAGGAAAATTATAAAAGAAATATTGCGCTGTTTGCTGTTACCCTTATTTCATCGCTGGCCCTACCCCTTTATGTTTTTACCATATGGCATGGCCTGGTTCCAACCATTGAAAGCCAGTTATATATTGATATTGCACATGCCGGGATATCTTACCGGCCCGACTTTTTTTTATTGTGTGTTTTTTATTTCTCAATTAGCCTGTTGCTCATTTCGCCTGAATTCCTGAGACCGCCACGGGGCGAAAACACACTGCTGAAATGGAGCATCGGTTTTGCAATAATTATAGTTGCTAACTTTATATTTAACTGGATAGCACTCCTGCCCGCCAAACCCTGGCTGCAAAAAATAATTACCAATCCAAAACTGAACTATACAGCCTCCAATCTATGTGGCAGCGCCGCCATTTTTCTGGGTTTGTATTTTATGATATGCGTGTACAATAACTTACGGAGAATGCATTACCCCAAAGAGCTGGTATTTTTTACCGGGGCATTACTACTGGTTGCAGCAGCTTGTGTTAAAATAACATGGGGTTTTAGTTCCAGGTACGCGGCCCAGGCGGTTCCACTGCTAGTGCTGATTGGCAGTTATACATACAAAAATTCAAAATACAACCTGGCCGGTATTCTTATTGGCATCCTCATTGGGTTAATGTCGCTGTTCACCTACTTCACCGGCACTTAATCATCTGTGTTATTTTATAATGGCTTTTGCAGTACAAAAAAAAGTGAACTGCCCCAGGGCTTTGCGTTCATATGCCGGTTTTCAAAACTGGTCATGGCATAAAATAAATCATTCACCGGCTTTGCCGGCATTTTAACATCCGACACAATTTTTGTTTCATCGATAAAAAGCAATTCAATTTTTTGCAGGGTGCGGGCCAGCAAAATAGGTGGCGACAAAAAAAATGGCCAATAAACAAATTCCTTTATTTCGGCCATATCGCCCACCAGTCTTTTTATGCTTCCTTTAGAATAACGCCGCTGCATTCCCAGGGCAACATCATGTGTGCCGTAAAATGCCCTCAGGGCGGGCAGGTTCATCAACAACAGTCCGCCTGGTTTCAGCAGGGCCAGCAGGTTAATCAGGGCTGTCTTATCCTCTCCCTGTTTCAAAAAACAAATAATATCATGGCTGGTAATAAAGTCAAAAGACCCATCCGGAAATGCCCCTGCCAGTGAAGTAATATCCAGTAGCTGTATGGGCACACCACTTTTCTCCCTTGCATATTCAACCGCATCGGGCGAAAAATCAAAGCCCGCCAGGTTGGAATAACCATTCTCCTTTAACCTCAAAAGCAGTTCACCCGTTCCGCAGCCCGCGTCCAGAATGCGCGGATGGGCAATTTTTGTGGCTGCATTTATTTTTTTAAGCGTAAGCTCATGCAGGCAACGGTACCACCACAATTCCTTCTCACATTTTGCCATCACATCATACTCGTACCGGTTTCCTATCATCTTCCTGTTACATTATATTTTCACTGTATACCGCGGTCTTTGCCTCATCGTCAACATCGGGTGCAATAACAATATTCGTCTTGCCGGTATTCATTTTCTTTTTTATAACAAACTGCGGCGCATTATTAAGCGCCATCAATATTTTGCCTACATATTCACCCAGTACTCCTATTACCACAAAAACCAGCCCTATCAGTAACAACAACAATATGGCAAGAAAAGACCAGCCCGGAGGGCCGTCATGAATGATAAACCTTTCCAGTGTGATATAGATCGTTGCAAAAAAAGATATCACAGAAATAATAAAGCCCGATATGGTAATAAAACGCAAAGGCCGGAAAGAAAAGTTTATAAACATGTTGAGGTACAAAGAAATCAGTTTACGCAAAGTGTAATTGGATTTACCAGTCTGCCGGCTTACATGCATTACGGTGGCTGTGCCAATATTGTCGGTACAGCGCAATATAAGCGCATCTATGTAAGGAAAAGGCCCTTTATAGGTTATTATTTCCCGGGCAATTTCTTTTTTGAAAACCTTGAAACTGGACAGGTATAGATCCTGTGGCTTCTTCAGCAGGTAAACAGCACAGGCATTATGGAGTTTGCTGTAAATATTTCTTATGGTAGAATGCTGTTTTATTTCATAGCGGGCATATACAATGTCGTAATTACCGCTGATGGCCTTATTCAGCAACACAATAATTTCTGATGGTGGATTTTGCAGATCATCATCAATAATAGCAACATAATCGCCGGTGCAAAAATTTAAGCCGCATATTACGGCATTGTGTTCGCCGCTGTTTTTACGGAGTGAAATAAAAACCACATTTTCGTTTTCGGCCGCCAGTTGCTCGCAGATTGTTTCGCTTTTGTCCTTGCTCCCGTCATTTACAAGCACTACTTCCAGGTCATAGTCGCTCATAACATCAAATAGCGAGTATACTAAAGGCTGGATAGTATCCTGGCTATTATATACAGGGATTACTACTGACAATTTCATAGTTAAGGGGGGTTTATTTATATAACTTTCATACTGTTACGGAAACATGAGCTGCTAAATATCAGGGAGTTTTCTTCTTACCAAATATACTAATTTGTGCTTATAAACCTGCATTATAAACCAGTTACCCATAATCATAAATCGCTTCTTTCCTAACCGTCAAGTTGTATCTTTCAAAAATAAATGGCTATGTCCCTGTTTAATAAAATATTGATTATCATTTGCCTTGCTGTTGTTCTGCAACCTGCCCAGGCCCAGTACGACAGTTCTCACCTGCGCATCAGCCTGCTTACCTGCGGACCCGGGCAGGACCTGTATTCCATATGGGGACATACCGGCATCAGGTGTATAGACACCGCAAAACAAGCCGATGTGGTTTTTAATTACGGCACTTTCGACGACAGCGACCCGCTGTTCTATATAAAATTTACCAGGGGTATTATGATGTATGCTGTAGCACCTTACGCTTTCCAGGATTTTATGGAAGAATACAAAGTTGAAAACCGCAGTGTTACCGAACAGGTGCTTCAGCTCAGTGGTGCTGAAAAAATTAAACTGGTTAACGCACTTTGGAAAAATACTGAAAAAGAAAACAGGTTTTATCCGTATCATTTTTACGCCGATAACTGCACCACCCGGGCAAGGGATGTGCTAATCAACAATATAGATACCGGCATTCAATTTAAAGACATCCGCCCCAGGCCCACCAGCACTTACCGGCAGCTGATTCATGGCTACATGAACAGCAGCAGCCAGGCCTGGAACCGCTTTGCCATAGACGTATTGCTGGGCAATCACCTGGATGAAGCAATGAACAATAAACAAGCGATGTTTTTACCCGACTACCTGATGAAGGGATTTGACAGCGCATTGCTGCGCCGCCATTCGTTGGTTAGTGAAACCAACCTGCTGCTTCCTTCCGGGCAAAAAGACAATACCAGTTTTTTTACACCGGTTTTTTTGTTTTCAATGGTGCTGGTTGTTATGATTGTATTATCTTTTCTGAAAACAAAAACACCCGCGGGTATACTGACGGTACTGGACAGCCTGTTTTTTTTACTCACGGGGCTGCTTGGTCTGCTGATGCTTGTTTTATGGATAGCAAGAGTAGACAACGTTTGCAGAAATAATTACAATTTGTTATGGGCGCTTCCCACTCATACTGTCATTGCTTTTGTAATCAACCGGCAAAAAAAATGGATTAGATATTACTGGTTGCTCACCGCTTTAATAAATGCCTTAATGTTAACTATCTGGAAATGGTTGCCACAGGAAATGAACAACAGCATATTGCTGGTTGTTGCCATTTTATTATTCAGAAGTATTGTGCACTTTAGAAAAACAAACAGGTCTTGACACAAAAAAGTATTACCATAGAAGATAAACAATTCGGCTATTCCGTACTTGGAAAAGGAGACCCTGTGGTGTTGCTCCATGGTTTTGCAGAAGACGGCGATGTGTGGAAATACCAGTTGGAAGATTTGGCAGCCGGTTACTTTGTGATTGTTCCGGATTTACCGGGTAGCGGAAGGTCTGACATGGCAGACGACATGAGTATTGAGGGGATGGCCCTGTGCGTAAAGAAAATTATTGAACATGAACTGCCGGCAAATGCTTCTTTGGCTGAAGTCGGCATTACAATGATTGGCCATAGTATGGGGGGATATATTACCCTGGCTTTTGCCAATAAATATCCCGGCCTGCTGGCGGGTTTTGGTCTTTTTCATTCAACTGCCTTTGCAGATACTGAAGAAAAAAAAGCCACCCGCCGCCGGGGAATCGCCTTTATACAAACACACGGCAGTTATGAATTCATAAGACAATCAACACCCAACCTTTTTACAGAGGAGTTTCGTATTAAAAACGACATTGAAGTAGAAAAAATGATGGCGCAATACGGCCATTTTAACCCGGCGGCGCTGGTGGCCTATTACGAAGCCATGATACAACGCCCCAACCTTACTTCTGTTTTACAGTCATTTAAGAAACCCATCCTCTTCATAATTGGCAAACAGGACAAAGCGATACCATTTGAAGACAGCATGAAACAATGCCATCTGCCTCAAATGGCATCCGTTCAAATTCTGGAAAAAGCAGCCCATATGGGCATGTGGGAAGAGAAAGAGAAAAGCAGCCGGGCCTTGTTGTCTTTCTTACAGTACATACAACAGTTTAACCGGCATTGAAAATTGAATGAGAAAATTATTGGCAGCAGGTATCGCGATTTTGTGTTTTCTACCCATGTATGCAAGGCATATACGGGGTGGCGAACTCTCCTATAAATACCTGGGACCGGGTACAACCGTCAATTCGTCCAGTTACCTGCTAACATTAAAACTATATATCGACTGCACCGCCAATGACCCCGGGCAGGATGAGCCTACAGCCCCCTTTACCATCTTCAGGAAATCGGATAATTCAATATATGCAGATATCCTTGTAAACAGGATAAAACAGGATGTGATTATGTATGATCCGGCCTCCAATCCCTGTATTACCAATCCGCCGACTGATATTTGCTACAAACTAAAATACTTTCAAACTACGGTAGAATTGCCCGACGACCCTTCCGGGTATACCATCGCCTACCAGCGGTGTTGCCGTATCGGTGGCATCGAAAACCTGTCTGGCAACAGCAGCAATGATGGCGCCACTTATACCTGCGATATACCCGGCACCAGTATCCTGGCATTGCCCAATCACAATTCCAGCCCTGTTATCTCAGGCAATGATGCCGTGGCCATTTGTGCAGGTTCGGGGTTTGCGTATGATTTTTCTGCCGTTGACCCGGACGGGGACTCATTGGTTTACAGCCTGTGTAATGCATATAACGGTGGGGGTCAGGGTAACCAGGCAAGCGGTTGTCTTAATTGTCCCGCGCCCGACCCGGCAGCAGCACCACCTTACAGCTCCCTGTCCTACAGTTCGCCTTATAGCGGCGCCAATCCGCTAGGCCTTAATGCATCCATTAACCCGCAAACGGGCATTATTTCCGGCATTGCACCGGCAACTTCGGGTCAGTATGTAGTTACCAGCTGTATTTCAGAATACCGCAATGGCGTTTTAATCAATGTGCACAGAAAAGATATTCACCTGAAAGTTTCTGACTGCAACCCCTTAAAAGCTTTCCTGAAACCGGATTATGACTATTGCGATGATTTCCTGGTAACATTCAAAAACGAGCAAACCAATCCCGCAGGCACTATTTTTATCTGGAAATATGGTGATGGATCAAAAACAGACACATCGCTTGATCCGGTTGGGCTGATTCAGCACCAGTTTGCAGATACCGGCACCTACAAAGTAAAACTGATTGCCATCCTGGCGGGCCAGTGTGTAGACTCAACCAGCACACTTGCCAAAGTATACCCCGGCTTCTATCCAGGATTTGTTGTTTCGGGCTCCTGTTTGCTTACACCACTGCAGTTTACAGATACCACCAAAGCAAAATATGGTTTTGCAAATAGCTGGAGCTGGAATTTTGGAGATGAAACTACTACAGCCGATACGGCCCATACCAAAACACCGCAATGGAAATATGCCACCAAGGGCATTAAAACAGCCGAACTGATTGTGCAAAGCAATAAGGGATGTATTGACACTGTTTCTGTACAGCTTGAAGTAAAAGACAAACCAGTGATTGACCTGCCTTTCAGGGACACCCTTATATGCAGCAATCTGCCCCTTCAGGATACACTCATGCTGCAGGCCAGCGGACTCGGTGTATTTTCCTGGACGCCGGTTACAAGAATCATCAATGAAAATACTGCCACCCCGCTTGTTTTTCCTACCAATACGACTGTCTACCTGGTACAGCTAAACGAAAATGGCTGCATCAACACAGACTCTGTAAAGGTAAGGGTGGTGGATCATGTTACGCTGGATGCCGGACCCGACACGACCATTTGCCTTACCGATGCTGTTATACTGCACCCCAGTACCAATGCTTTGTCTTTTGCCTGGTCGCCCGCAGCCGAATTTAGCGACCCCCTTTCAAAAAACCCCACCGTTACGCCCACCGGCACCACTACTTACCATTTAACCGGTAAAATAGGCAAATGCAGTGTTGGCGACGATGTAACCATACACACTGTTCCCTACCCAATGGCAGATGCCGGCAATGACCAGATAATATGTTTTGGCGACACCGCACAACTAACGGCCACCATCAAGGGTACTTCATTTAACTGGACACCATCTTTTAGCCTTATCAATGCCGGTAGCACTACACCGCTTGCCCACCCGGTGGCTACTACCGCTTACATACTGGCCGTAAACGATGTGCAGGGATGCCCAAAACCCGGAAGGGATACCGTAACTGTAACCGTAAGGCCGCCCGTTATTGCCAATGCCGGTAACGATACTTCAGTAACTGTAAACGAGCCCCTTAAATTAACCGCTACCGGCGCCCCATTCTATTTATGGACACCGGCCACTTACCTGGACCACGATGATATTCAGTCGCCCACGGCCTTATTTCCCAACAGCGGCGTTTATACGTACGCGGTAAAAGCATATACCAAGGAAAATTGTTTTGCCATTGACACCATACATATAAAAGTATACCAGACCTCGCCAGACATTTTTGTGCCCAATGCATTTACACCCGGTGGTACGGAAAATCTTTTATTCAGGCCTATTGCGGTGGGTATTTCCAGGATAGATTATTTTCTGATTTACAACCGCTGGGGAGAAATGGTATTCAGCAGCAGCGATGGCTCAGGCTGGAACGGCAACTATGCCGGCAAACCCCAGGCTTCCGGAACCTATGTATGGGTGGTGCAGGGCCGCGATTATACCAACAAAATAATTAAAAAGAAAGGCACTATGGTGCTGATACGTTAGGGCAACACTGCTTCACCTCCGCCGCTGGCCCACAGAAGGATAGTTGCAGGTCCAACGCATTACGTAAATCATTCCAGTTGGTTGACTGTTTGTTGCATATTTGCTTTATAATTGCAGGGATACTTGCAACCTGTAACAAATCAGGAGGTATTTAACTGCCCGTAACGGCATCAACTTTTCAATCAATAAATTAACTGTTGCATGAATAAAATTGTTTTTATCACCGGCGCCACTGCCGGATTTGGAAAAGCTACTGCTGAAAAATTTGCCGCCAATAAATTTGACCTGATCATTACCGGCAGAAGAGAAAACCTCCTGCGGCAGCTTGCAGCGGAACTTGAAAAAAAATTTGGGATTGAAGTATTACCGCTGATTTTTGATGTGCGCGACAGGGCAGCCGCTACCAGTATTATCAGCAATATCCCCGACCGCTGGAAACAGGTTGATATTCTTGTAAACAATGCCGGCCTGGCACTGGGCAGGGATTATTTCGATGATGCCAGCATAGACGACTGGGACACCATGCTGGATACCAATGTAAAAGGCCTGTTATACGTAAGCCGGGCTGTTTTGCCTTTTATGACAGCCCGCAATAAAGGCCATATCATTAACCTGGGCTCTGTTGCAGCCAGGGATATTTATGAGAAGGGCAATGTATACTGTGCTTCCAAAGCCGCGGTGGATGCCATCAGTAAAAGTATGCGCACTGATTTGCTGCGCCACCGCATAAAAGTCACCGCTATTCACCCCGGCGCTGCCGACACAGAATTTTCGCTGGTACGTTTTAAGGGCGATGAAAAAACTGCCCAAAAAATATACGAGGGATACCAGCCATTAACTGCTGAGGATGTGGCAGATGTGATTTATTACACGACTACCCTGCCGGCTCATGTTTGCATTAACGACCTGGTGCTTACCTGCACGGCACAGGCAGATGCATTTTATACCTATAAGGGCTAGAACGCGCTTTTTGGCATTCATTTACCGAAATAGTTGGTATATGCTTTGCATAACCAGCTATTATGATATATATTAGATCTCGTATAAATCCGTCATCCTGATAAAACCCTTAGACATGAAAGACCGCCTTATTAAATTAACCTTCCTGCTTGGAATCATTGCAAGCTCCCTTACTGCCTCAGCGCAGGAAGATGTAATTCGCCTCGAGAATTGCATGAATGAATCTTACAAAGTTCAGATAGACAGCCTGAAACAACTATTTGGCAACCAGGGTTATGAAGTGGTACGCGAAGCTTCCGTAAAAATGGAAAGCGAATATGAGTTACCCATCGTTCTGCCGCTTACACAGGGTGCATGGTACCAGTTTATTTTTATTGGTGATCCTTCCTCCAAATTATATGAAGTGCGTATGTACGACTGGAACGAAAAACAGGTTGTTTATAAAAAGAACCAATGGGGCGATGTGGACGGAAATATCATCAGCTACCCCTATATATCCCAGTTTACCGAGTACCATCTTATAAAGCCTGTACAGGTTAACAAACAAAAAAAGAAAGGTCTTTGCGGTTATGTAATGCTGCTGAAAAAAGTGAAGTAGTATTTCATCCGCCATATCCGGAACAACTTTAAGAATTCATTTAGCATTGTTAAGACTGCTTACACGTTATTAATTTTAAATTCGCTGAATGAGTTTGAAATTAATAGCTACCATCTTATTAACGGCCGTTTTTTCCCTTACCACACGAAATGACGATACCAGCCTGCCCTGGATAGCCTCGCGCCGGCTAACCTGGGATGATTTTAAAAGCAGGCCCGACAACAATTCTCCCAATGCCGCTTTGACGAGTTCCAAAATAACGTTTAAATACAGCTACGACTCAGATAAAGGATTCACTTATAATATTGGCTGTGTATTTGAAAAATACAGTTCCTGGGGCAGGGTAAAAACCAGTTACATTCTATCGCACGAACAGGGACATTTTGATATTGCCGAAATTTATGCCCGCAAACTCAACAAAATAATAAAGGCTTATACCTTCAGGGCAGCCACCGCACAGAAAGAAGTGCCCGCCATTTACCAGAAAATAATGAATGATTTATCGGCCATGCAAAACCAGTATGACAGCGATACCGATTTCAGCCGCGACAAGGAACAACAGGCCGCCTGGACAGAAAAAATAAACAGGGAATTGTATAAGCTCAATGAATTTGCCGGCTATCATTGATCTGGCAGGGATATTGTTGCACCACTAACAGGCATTAACAACAAATAAATGTAGCTAAAGTTTACACACGGTGTGCACTAAAACAACCCATACAACTGTGCATCTACTTTACGGATGATTTCACCCATGTGTTCCTCGTTTTCCGCAAATTTGTTTTTATCAATATCAATGATCAGCAGGGCGCCTTCCTTATAGCTTTCAATCCATTTATTGTAAAAATCATTGAGGCGTTTTAAGTAATCCAGCCTGATATTTTCTTCGTATTCCCTGCCACGTTTTTGTATCTGGCCTACCAGTGTAGGCACTGAACCTTTTAAGTAAATAAGCAAATCAGGTGGCTGCACCATTGTTTTCAGGGTCTGAAAAAACTTATAGTAATTGTCAAAATCGCGCTTGCTCATTAAGCCCATTTCGTGCAGGTTGGGCGCAAATATGTTGGCGTCTTCAAAAATCGTGCGATCCTGTATAACCGTTTCTGTGCCACGGTGTATATCCAGCAACTGCGTAAGACGGTTGTTCAAAAAATATACCTGCAGGTTAAAACTCCAGCGGGGCATATCCTCATAAAAGTCATTCAGGTATGGATTGTGATCAACGTCTTCAAACTGGGGTATCCATTTATAATGTTTACTCAGCAATTCTGTTAGTGTGGTTTTTCCGGCGCCGATATTTCCGGCAATTGCTATATGCTTGGGTTTCTTATTTTTTGCCATGGCCATGGATACAATTTGCAATGATAGTGCCGCTAAAAATATACAATTCCGCCAACTGATCAATATTAAAAGGGGAAAATAATCAGTAATATTTTAACCCCATAGCCGACCTTACCAGTTGCATGGTTGCAATAGCACTTTTCCTGGCCTTAACAGCCCCTTTTTCCATAATTTCCGTCAGGTATTTTTCATCCTGGCGGATGCTTTCTGCTTTTTCGCGTATAGGAGAAACAAATTTTACCATGTCTTCGGCCAATTGTTTTTTCATATCGCCATAACGGATGTTGCAGTTGTCGTAATCCTTTTCAAATTTTACCAATGTTTCTTCTGAACTTATCAGCCGCATCAACTGAAAAACATTTTCAATATAATCAGGTTTTACTGAATTGGGTGCCGTTGGGCCGCTATCTGTTTTGGCCTTCATTATTTTCTTCCTGATAAGATCGTCATCATCGCCCAGGTAAATGGTGGCATTCAGGTTTTCGCTCTTGCTCATTTTACCCGTGCCGTCAAGGCTCATAATTTTCACCAGCTGGCTGTTATAATTAAATGCCTTCGGTGGCGGAAGTATTTCACCGTAACGATGGTTAAACCTATCCGCAAAATTGCGCGCCATTTCAAGGTGTTGCTCCTGGTCCTTTCCTACCGGCACATAGGTGGCACGATGAATTAAAATATCTGCCGCCTGTAAAACCGGGTAGGTCAGCAAGCCCGCATTGACGTTGTCTGGCGATTGTCTCACTTTTTCTTTGAACGTGACCGTTTTTTCCAGTTCACCCTGGTAAGCCAGCATATTCAAACAGAGATATAATTCAGCTATTTCAGGTACCTGGCTTTGAACATAAAATGTACATTTGCCGGGGTCAATTCCGGCAGCAATGCATTCTGCAAATACCCTGTGCACATTGGCTTTTAATTCCTTTGTATCCGGGTGGGTGGTGAGTGAATGCCAGTCCACCACCGAATAAAAACATTCAAAATCTTCCTGCATGCGCGCCCAGTTGCGCATGGCGCCAAAATAGTTGCCCAGGTGCAAAAAACCGGTAGGGCGGATACCGCTCATTACAATTTCCTTTTGCATAGGCCGCGAAGATAAGAAACGTCAGTCGTGAAACGTCAGGCGTGAGTGGGTGCAAAATAATAAAGGATTCGTAAGTTTCGGGGCTTTCTCACGTCTCACGCCTCACGACTCAAAACACCCTCCCCACTATTTTTCCCGCCTTTCATCATAAAAGCCCGCAGCTTGCAGGCAATTCTTTATTTTTGTTACATATGGAGGTAACCACGCAATTGATAGACAACCTGGCAGAACTGGCCCGGCTCCAATTTAGTGAAGCAGAAAAAGCAGAAATCAAAAATGATTTGCAGCGCATGATTGCTTTTGTAGAAAAACTACAGGAAGTAGATACCACCGGCACCGAACCATTGTTGCATATGACCGATGCAATGAATGCATTTCGCGAAGACGAGGTAAAGGGATCTATGGACAAAAAAGTAGCATTGGCCAATGCGCCCGGTGCCGGCGCCGATTATTTTAAAGTGCCCAAAGTAATTAAAAAATAAAACAGTCACCTACAGCACCAACCTTCATCATATGAATGGCATTATACATCTTGAGAACATACAGAAAGCGTACTTCATGGGCAAAGAACCCATACCAGTTTTAAAAGGCATCTCACTAAACATTTTTAAAAATGAATACGTGGCTCTTATGGGACCTTCAGGTTCGGGTAAAAGTACGCTGATGAATATATTGGGTTGCCTGGATTCGCCCACAGGTGGCAGGTATATATTGAATGAACAGGATGTAAGCAAAATGGCCGATGATGATCTGGCCGAAGTTCGTAACAAAGAAATAGGTTTTGTATTTCAGCAATTTAACCTGTTGCCCAGATTAACCGCAGCCGAAAATGTAGCACTTCCTTTGGTATATGCAGGCATTCCCAAAAGGCAAAGAACAGAAATGGCGATGGCAGTACTGGAAAAAGTAAGCCTTACAGACAGAAGCCATCACAAACCCAATGAGCTGAGCGGCGGCCAGTGCCAGCGTGTAGCCATTGCCCGGGCCCTGGTAAATAACCCTTCTATTATTCTTGCCGATGAGCCAACCGGTAACCTGGATACCAAAACTTCGATTGAAATCATGGATATATTTGGCGCCATACAGGCCAGCGGCAACACAGTTGTACTGGTTACACATGAAGAAGATATTGCGCTGCACGCCCATCGCGTAGTTCGTTTGAGAGATGGCTTGATTGAAACAGACCGGCTGAATGAAAAGATTACGGCTTCCCTGGTTCATTAAGTTGCAGGTAATAAGTTCTTGCATCACCTCTGAAAATACTTCAGCATCGCATAGACTTATTGCTTCCACTTAAAACTTATAACTCACCATGGCTTCAAAAATATATACCAAAACCGGCGATAAAGGCAATACCGCGCTTATCGGTGGTACCAGGGTGCCTAAATCTCACCTGCGTATAGAAGCCTATGGCACCGTAGATGAGCTCAATTCGTATGTAGGTTTATGTAAGGATTTACTGGCTGATGAATATAACCGCAACCTGTTGCAGGAAATACAGGATCGTTTGTTTACTGTTGGTTCGTCGCTGGCCTGCGATCCGGTAAAAGAACCCAAAATGCGCATCCCCGATTTAATAGAAATGGATATAACATTGCTGGAAAATGAAATGGACAGAATGAATGAACAGATGGTGCCTATGAAATTTTTTATCTTACCTGGCGGCCATCCCACCTTGTCTCATTTGCATATTGCCCGATGCGTTTGCCGCCGGGCAGAACGCTGTTGTGTACGCCTGCAACAGGAAAATGACGAAGTAGCACCCATCGTTATTAAATACCTCAACCGCCTCAGCGATTATTTATTTGTGCTAACACGCTTTACCGGCCACCTCCTGAACGTACCGGAAATTGCCTGGAAACCGAGGGTATAGTTTACAGTACTTGGTATATAGTATTGAGACGAGGCGCATGGTATCTGGACCAGACTATTTGGACCAGGCGCAAACTGCAAGATATTAATAATGGTGTTTATTCGGATAAAGCAGGTCAGCTATCGTTATACCAGGTATCAGCCATTACACTATTTTCCCATCTTTCATATGCAATGTGCGGTCACTCATTCCTGCAAGTTCTTCGTTGTGGGTTACAATTAAAAAAGTCTGGTTAAATTTTTTGCGGAGATCAAAAAACAAATCGTGCAGTTCACGGGCGTTGGCAGAGTCCAGGTTGCCGGAGGGTTCATCGGCAAAGATTATTTTGGGCTGGTTAATCAGCGACCGGGCCACGGCTACCCTTTGCTGTTCTCCGCCGGAGAGCTGTTGCGGTTTATTTTCCATCCGGTCGGCCAGTCCCAGCAAATGCAGCAAACTGGCTGCCCTTTCCGCCACCTCTTTTTTGCTGTTGCCGGCTATCCATCCGGGTATGCTTACGTTTTCCAGGGCGGTAAACTCAGGTAGCAGGTGATGAAACTGGAAAACAAAGCCGATATTCCTGTTTCGAAAAGCGGCCAGGGAGCGGGCATTCAGGTCGGCCAGGTTTTTATTGTCGATATTGATATTTCCGCTGTCGGGCCTGTCGAGCGTACCCAAAATATGCAGCAGGGTACTTTTACCACTCCCGGAGGGGCCTGCAATACTTACAATTTCACCCTGTTTTATGGAAAGGCTTACCCCCCTCAATACCTCCAGTTGCCCATAAGTCTTATGTATAGCGGTCGCTGTTAACATGCTTTTGTGTCTTATTCCCGTTAAAATACGAACCTACAATTTTATTCGTTCTTACCGCAGGGCGAACACCAATTTAGGCTTTTAAAATGGTGAAAAACTACATTTGGTTGTTCGGTATTAACCATTACATTTGCCGAAAATTAAAGACATTCAACAATGTTCTGGACACTTGAACTAGCATCCTATTTAGAAGACGCCCCCTGGCCAGCCACCAAGGACGAGTTAATTGACTACGCCATCCGCAGTGGTGCACCGATTGAGGTGGTAGAAAACCTGCAGGAACTGGAAGACGAAGGTGAAATCTATGAAGCCATTGATGATATATGGCCCGATTATCCGTCGCAGGAAGATTTTTTCTTTAATGAAGATGAATATTGATTTCGTAATCTTTTACGGACCATCAATCTATAACTCGGGAACCGTGCATACTTAATATGCACGGTTTTTTATTTTATGGGTGCATGCCTGGCAAACCCGCATCCCACTTTGCTTCTTTTATTGAAACAATTTTCCACGCAGCGGAAATAATGGAGCGGCGAACACAGAAACAAATCTTTGCTTTCCTGGCAGTCTTTGCGTGAAAAAAATACCGCGTTCGCCGCTTCCCCGTGCCCGCTGCGTGAAACAAGAAATTGTCAACAGCGAATCAAATCTTTGCCTTCTTTGCAGTCTTTGCGTGAAATAAATACCCGCGTTCGCCGCTTCTCCGTGGCCGCTGCGTGAAACAAATTTTGTGTGAAATTTTCAGTCCTACTCCAGTCCCAGCTTCGTCATCACTTCGGTACTTACGCCGGTCGAAGAATATCCACCATCGTGAAATAAATTCTGCATCGTAACCATCCTTGTAAGATCTGAAAACAGGGTGATGCAGTAATCAGCACAGGATTCGGCACTGGCATTGCCCAGCGGCGAGATGGCGTTGGCATAGTCATAAAAATCGCCAAAACCTTTTATTCCGCTTCCGGCTGTGGTTTTGGTAGGTGATTGTGAAACGGTATTAACACGAACTTTTTTTTCAATGCCATAATGATAGCCAAAACTCCGCGCTATAGATTCCAGCATGGCTTTGATATCGGCCATATCTGTATAAAACGGATAGGTGCGTTGCGCCGCAGCATAGGTAAGTGCTACTACGCTTCCCCATTCATTAATAGCATCTAATTTTTTTGCAACCGACAACATTTTATGCAAAGACATGGCAGACACATCTATCCCTTTCATAAAATATTCATAATTGGATTCGGTATAGGGCACATTCTTGCGGATGTTTACACTCATGCCAATTGAATGCAAGACAAAATCAATCTTACCACCCAGTACCTCCTGCGATTTTGTAAACAGTGTTGTTAGTTCTTCTACGCTGGTAGCATCTGCAGGAATAATTGCTGCCTTTGTTTTTTCTGCCAGTATCTTTATCTGCCCCATACGCATAGCAATGGGCGCATTGGTTAAAACAAATGTTGCACCTTCTTCATATGCTTTCTCAGCAACTTTCCAGGCGATGGAGTTTTCATCCAGTGCACCGGTAATGATACCACGTTTTCCTTTCAAAAGATTATATGCCATAACAATAAATTAAGTTCACAAATGAAAACAGGGGCCAAAAATAAGGACTTATTTTAAAGTAGGCGGGAACAACCACAAAACCAGTCGTACCGCCACATACACCGCAATAAAAACAAATGCAAAGCCACTCAGCAGGTACAACATCAGCCTGCCAAAAGACTCACGGGGTTTAATCAACTTTTGAAGATAGCGGTTACTCCACCATGCAATCACCATAAAAAACAACAAAATAAAAAATACAGGAAGCGGAATATTTTTCATTACCACCCATTATTGGAGATTGCGTATTGAAGATTGTTTTCTGAATATTTTTTGCAACGCTGCTTAAAAGAATGTTCAATAGCCGTAAAGAGCGTTTATAATCAGCAATACCGAAAGCAGGGGCCGGCCCGGCGCCATTCGTTTACCGGGAAACCATTAATTCATCAGCATCTCCCTGGCATTCTCCATTGCGGCAGCAGTTGGCTTCTCACCACTCAGCATACGTGCAATGGTGGCAATGCGTTCGTCCTGTGTAAGCAAACGGATATTTGTTTTAATAGCATCGCCTTTGATTTCTTTATACACAAAGAAATGAGCGTCTGCCTTACCTGCAATCTGCGGCTGGTGTGTAATTGAAATTACCTGCCGCTTTATGGCCAGCCCTTTCATAATAATACCCACCTGTTTGGCCGCCTCACCAGAAATACCCGTGTCTATTTCATCAAAAATCAGTGTAGGCAGATCAAGCGACTGCGCAACCAGCGACTTTATACAAAGCATCAGCCTGCTCAGTTCACCGCCGGAAGCCACTTTGCGAATGGGTTCAAAGCGGTTGCTTTTATTGGCATCAAAAAGAAAATCAATTTTGTCCGATCCGTAACCATTAAATGATGCAGGCGCCATATTTTGCATTTCTGCCTTTAACCTTGCATTGGGCATACCCACCTGGTGCAGCAATGCATTTACTTTTTCTTCCAGCGGTTTAACCTGCTTCTTCCTGTTTTTAGACAGTTGTGCCGCTTTTTCTGTGACTTCATCCAGTAAGACGGCTGTTTCTTTTTCCTTTGCTGCTATGGCCTCATCAATGTTCAGCACAGCCTGTAATTTATCGTTTAATTGCCGCTGCACATCCAGCAATCCGGCAGTATCTTTTACAGTATGCTTTTTTAACAGTTTATATCCGGCTGCAATACGATCACTTATCTGTTCAATGCGTTTGGGATCATATTGTACATGATCGTTAATATGTTCTATTTCACCGCCAATATCGGCCAGCTCTATTTGTGCCGATTGAAGTCTTTGCAAAAGGTCGGGCAGCGCCGTATGATAAGAAACATAGGGCTGCAACTGCTGAAACATTCTCTTGAGGCGCTGCACTACTGGTTCTTCTCCTTCGTTTAATTCATAACTGACTGCAGACAAAGCGCTTTTAATCCCCTCTGCGTTGCTTAACAACTTTAATTCTGCATCCAGATCTTCCAGTTCATTTTCTTTAAAGCCGGCCTCCTCCAGTTCATCGTAGAGAAATTTATTATAGTCGTACACAGCGGTAAACTGCGTTTTTTGTTCCTGCAGCGCCGTTAGTTCTCCCGCCGCCTTTTGCCAATGATGATAAACCTGTTGGTATTGTTGCAGCAGCGCCGAATTGCCCGCCAGTGCATCCAGTACTGCGCGCTGAAAATCTGTTTCTCCCAGGGACAGGGTATCAAATTGCTGGTGCAGATCTACCAGCATGTTGCTCAGTTGTCTTAATTGTTCCAGGTTAACCGGCGTATCATTTACAAAAGCCCTGGATTTTCCATTTACAGCAATCTCCCTTCTTACAACCAGCTCATCTTCTGCATCCAGGTCATTGGCCAGAAAGAATTGCTGCATATCTTTTTTGCCGGCGATATTAAAATAACCTTCAATAATGCATTTCTTATCGCGGTTCAGCAAAGCAGCACTGTCGGCCCGTTCGCCCAGAATTAATGACAATGCGCCCATCAGAATAGATTTACCTGCGCCGGTTTCCCCGGTAATAATATTCAGCCTGCCAGAAAAATCAATTTCTATTTCATCAATGATAGCGTAGTTCTGTATATGTAATTTTTGAAGCATATTACTTCATTTCTTTGTGGCAAATTAAAGGAAAATATCACGCAAAGACTGCAAAGATGAAACGCTGTTGACAACTTGTTTCACGCAGCGGGCACGGAGAAGCGGCGAACGCTGCAATGTTTCACGCAAAGACTGCAAAGAAGGCAAAGATTTGATTCGCGGTGTACGTTGACCCGTTATTTTCTTCAGGGCGGGAACATCAGACAGGAGTTCCACCATTAAAACGAAAAACCGGAGTTTTTGGAAACTCCGGTTTTAAATTGATTCATTTATTTTGATCCTTGTGCCGCAAACCCCACTCACCACTCACTACTCACTACTTTACCTCCACTGCGTCTGCCAGGTCATTGTCAACCAATATACGTCCGCAGTTTTCGCAAATAATAATTTTTTTGCGTTGTTTAATTTCACTTTGCTTTTGCGGGGGTATGGCGTTGAAGCAACCACCACAGGCATCGCGCTCAACGGGTACCACGGCCAATCCGTTGCGGTAGTTTTTGCGGATGCGATCGTAGGAATTCAACAAACGCTCATCTACTTTTTCCCTTGCTTCTGCACTTAGTTTATTAAAATGCTTTTCTTCTTTTTCTGTAGTGGCCACAATCTTTTCCAGCTCGTCTTTTTTGTTTTTTAAAACACCCTCTTTGGTAGCCAGGCCTTTCTTGGCCCTTTCCAGTAAAACGGCTTTCTCGCTGATTTCTTCCTGGGCATCTTTGATGTGTTTTTCAGCCAGCTTTACTTCCAGTTGCTGCATTTCAATTTCTTTATTGATGGCTTCAAACTCGCGGCTGTTCTTTACATTGGTACTTTGCTTCTCGTATTTCTTTACCAGGGCCTCGGATTCCTTAATCAGTTCTTTTTTCTGGTTAATGAATTCATTGATGCCGTTAATTTCTTCTTCCACGCGGGTTTGGCGTGCATGCAATCCTGTAATCTCATCTTCAAGGTCGCTTACTTCCATTGGTAATTCTCCTTTCAGAATCTGAATTTCATCCAGTTTGCTTTCAATCTTCTGCAGGGTAACCAGTGAGGTGAGTTTTTCTTCAACCGAAAAATCTTTTACTGTTGCCATATTGTAGTGTGTATTTTTTGAGTGTTTTGAATACCAGGTTTTGTTTTTAGGTCGGTATCGTTTCAGCCATCAACACCGATGCTTGTTTTTCTTATGCCTGCTCATTACAGGAAATAGTTGACCGGGTTGGTTTTTACCCCTGTTTTGAGGGCAGCAAAGGTAGGGAATTTTTCGTGCAAAAAACCGGCTAAAAGCGCTATCGTAAACTGTTCGCTCTCATAATGGCCCACATCGGCTATAACCAGCTTCCCATTGGCATCAAAAAACTCGTGGTATTTCACATCGGCCGTAATATAAAAATCGGCCCCCGCGCCTATTGCGTTGGAAATGAGGAAACTGCCCGCCCCGCCACAGACCGCCACGCTTTTTACCGGTTTTCCTCGCAACGGGGTATGTCTTACAACCGGCACCATAAAAACCTTTTTCAAATTTGCCAAAAAAGCCATTTCGTCTGTTGCCTCCGGTATATCTCCAACAATTCCTGACCCAATATGTTCGTGAAAATTTGCCAGCGGCAGAATATCAAATGCCGGCTCCTCGTAAGGATGGGTCTTTTGAACCGCCGCCACCAGCTTTGCCTCGAGCCAGGCTGGAAATATCGTTTCTATCTTTATTTCATCTTCCTGTTGCCGTTTGCCAATTTCGCCTGTAAACGGGTGGGTACCCGGTCCGGCTTTAAAAGTGCCTGTGCCTGTTGTATTGAAACTGCATTCACTGTAATTGCCAATATGGCCGGCACCTGCTTCAAAAATAGCATTGCGTACCTGCGCCGCGTGCTGCAGGGGCACAAAAACATATAATTTTTTCAGCTGCCCTGTTTTAGGCAGCAGCACCCTGCAATTAACCAAACCCAGTTGCCGCGCTATCATACCGTTTACACCCTGTTGCACATTGTCGAGATTGGTATGTATGGCATAAATAGCAATATCATTTTTGATGGCTTTGATGATCGTTTTCTCTACATAATTTTTTCCATTGATCTTTTTCAATCCGCGAAAAACTATTGGGTGATGTGCTATCACCAGGTTGATTTTTTTGTCGATGGCTTCCTGTATTACTTCTTCAGTGGCATCAAGGCTAATAATGGCGCCACTGCACTCCTGTTCTTTATTGCCTGTAATCAGCCCGGCATTGTCATAATCTTCCTGTAAAGAAGGGTGGGCAATGGTTTCAAGATGCGAAATAATTTCAGCAATTTTCATGGGTTAAAGATACGGTAGCTGGTTTTGAATAATAAATTCCCGGACAATTTCATAACCGTGTACCGGCAACGATTTCAGCTTTATCGTTACCATAAAGAACGACACACTTATCCAAAGCAGAATTGAAAAAGTTGATAACGCAGGCATCAACCGGTTAAATATGGAAAAATAGGTAAGCGTAAAAAATAAGCTCCTGGGCTCAAATTATTATTTAACCGCCCTGCCAATTCCAAATTGATCGCCTGCCCGCACCAGTTTATTGCCGTTAAAATCAAGCTCCAGCATTTTCTCGCTGGCCACACTGTTATGAAACTCATCTTTCAAAGTGGTGATTATTTTGCGCGTTTTTACGTCAATTACTTCGCCGCTGGAAGGATAGGCATACTTACCGTCAAGTGTAAACGTAATCCATCCCGGCATGTCCTGCAGGGGAATAGTGGTCAGTTGCTGGTAAGGCGGCGATGCATTAAAAATATGCAGTCGCATATTGTGCCCGTCGCAAAGCCATAGTTCTTTTTCATCGGGGGTAAGACCAATACCATGACTGGGATTGCCGTGTCGTCTTACGGGCCCTTTTTCCCAGCCTTCCACCACTATATGCGCCAGTTTGCTGCCCTGCTTCAGGTCACCCACTTCAAAACCTAGCAGGCTGTCTACCGTTACATAAGCCAGGGTTTCCTTTGCATTAATGGTAAATGGCCTGATATTGTTTTCAAACGGTCCAATTTTTTGTACGATGGTATTTGTTTTTGTATCCGCCACTGACAGCCAGTTGCTCCCAATATCATCCAGGTATACAAAATTGCCGGAGGGGCCATAGAGTGTATTGTGCGATCGCTTAAAACCATCAATTGTTGTTTTGATTTCACCGGTTTTGCAATCCACCACATTCCATATACTGTTTTCCAATGCAGGCAGGTACATGGTAAGTCCGTCCGGCGAAACAGCCATGCGATCACATCCTTTGTCAATAGCCTTCTCCCATATAATTTTGCCGGTGGCCAAATCAATCCGCTGCAGCGATTCCAGCGTACTTACAAAAATGCTGTTAAGCGGTACGCTTACTGCAATACCTTTTACATTGGATGGTTTTCCATTCGGATGCAGTCCACCCGTGGCAATCCGTTTTACAAACCGGTGATTATCGCCAATATCAAAGACCAGCACACCATGACCGCCATACCCAAGATAATCGCGGATACCAGGCGCGGCAACATACAGGTAGCGTTTGGTAGCAGCCGGTTTTTGGCGGGGTATCTCAACGGCCTTTGCAGTTTGGCCGGCCTGACTAAATACACTGAGACTAAATATGCTGCAGGCAAGCACGCAATACCATCTACTATTTTTCATTTTTATATCGCAAAAAATCAATATCCATTTTCTGCTGTTGAAAGTTACCAAATAATTTAATTTCAATGAACATTCCTTTACCAGGCAGGTTATTATGTTTTATATTGGCCATAAAAACTTCTGTTAATTAAACACACACACCATGTTTACCGTGCGGCAGGCAAATGATACTGATTACAGCAAAATTTATGACTTGTATAAAAAAGTAGCAGAAGCACCTGTTGGTATTGCGCGATCGCCTGAAGAAATAACCGAAGCCTATATAAAAAATTTTATGCGGCATGCCGCCGAAACCGGTATTGAACTGGTAATTGACAACCCGGACAATCCATCAGCAATTATTGCGGAAATTCATTGTCATAAAATGGAACCAAAAATATTCAGGCACGTTTTAAGTGAACTTACCATTGCCGTAGACCCTGCGTTCCAGGGCAAGGGTGCCGGAAAAAAAATCTTCACCCATCTGCTGGCATTTATAACCAGCAGCAGGCCCGATATTCTGCGCGTAGAGCTGTTTACACAACCGTCTAACGAACGGGCTTTTGCGTTTTATAAAAAAATAGGATTTGTACCCGAAGGAATGTTTGAAAAAAGGATTCCTGGTAAAAACGGGCAGCTTGAGGCAGATATACCTATGGCCTGGTTTAATCCTAACTATACGCCCTAAAATAAGGCGACCTTATTCAATTACTTTTTCTACCCGGGTCAGCTTATCATTGGCATTAATGCCTTCCAGCACTATCCTGAAACGCTTTGTGATATCGCTGTTGTAAAACTGGATCTTCGCCCGCTTTTTTGTTTTGTCGAGCAGGATATACGGCGCCCAGTAAATAGTAGTGCGCAAATCCGGAAGGTCATTCAAAGAAGAGGCTGTGGCATAATCGGGCGAATAAAATTGTTTCACTGGTGTATAACCTGCTATCTGCACATAACCCAGGCCCTTTGACTTGTCATCGCTGGTTCGGTCGCCGCCTTTTTTTGTGTAGATAGCAATAGCGCCGCCACCCGAACTGGATATAACCCCTACCTGCCCCGGGCTGAATACTTTTACATAGGCCACATCATTCATATTGAGGTTCTGTATAAAACTTACATCGGTTTGTATCTCATCCAGGTAGAATACAGGCGTACCGCCGCGCCACGTTAATGAAGGAGTTGATCCGCTGGTGCTGATCTGCAATCCGGCTACTTTTCCCTGCAGGTAATTAAAAATATTAATGCTGCCCGCCGCAAAGGGGTCATTCATTACATCAAAATTATGTGCATCGCCCCCGCTGAACATGCCGCTGGCGTATTTCTCGTCCATTTTCTGCTCATTGCTTTTTACTTTTCCTTTTACGATCACCTCCTGCAATACCTGCTCTTTTTCTTTTCTGGCGCGCATAATGGCTACCTTATTTTCATCTGAGGCATTCTTCAAATTCTTTGCCACCAGGTTGGTATCAAGTTCCAGACCGGTTTTGCGGTTATCTTCATCCAGTAGTAGCTGGTCGGGGCTTTTATACAGGCCATTGTCTACATGCAGTAAGGATTTGTCAAACACCAGCTTCTTGTCATTAAACTGAAAATACAGTTTGGCAAAATCATAAAAAATAAAGCCTTCCTCCAGCACTTCGCCTTTCCGGTTTACCGGTAATGAAATAAAACTTTTGACAGAATCCTTTGTCTGTAAAATGCCGGTAAGTTTTGTATCTGGTGAAAAGCGGCCTGCCTGCATACCTATCAGCTTACCATCGATACTGAGGTAATTACTTTCCTTTAACCGGTTTACAGGTGGCTTTGCAGCAAATACACTATCCCATTTGTAGCGGCGCCAGCCATTGGTAAGCATTACCAAATCAAGGTAAATGGAAGCGCTGTCGGAGGTGCTGAAAAAATAATAATAGGGGTTGGCTATTTTACCGCGCAAATCGGCAGTGAGCAAAAGATGGGAAATAATATTGTCCTCATTGGGCGTGGGCACATTCAAATCTGCATCGGTAACAGACAACGAAAGATTGGTCCTGAAGGTGTCGGAGATCTGCACTTCCAGTGTGTTCAGGCCCCGTTTATTTTTATTCAGCGCCGGTATCCAGGCATCTGCGTCAAATTCGTAGTCGTGATTATTAACAAATGCAACCCGCTCTGCCAGGGGTTTAAAGTTTTTATCAAAAACAGCTATTTGTAAAATACCAGAAGGCAATTGTTTGATTGGTATCATGCCCGATGTAAGTGTGTTGGAAGCCAGGTTTACTTTGGCGTAATACACCAGTTGCTGGTTCATAAAGGCAATAATGCGCAATGCTTTTTCATCTTCCGGAACGCCTTCAGACCGCTGAATAATAAATTTTTTACCATCTGCTGCATCAGATACCTGCAATGACACCCCCTGTGGTTTTACGGCGGGCAGCGGGGTTTTGTATTCCCTGCCTGCTGCGTCTTTCCACACGGCGGTATAACGCTCCCCCTGTTTGGGTATTATCTTAAACCATCCCATGCCATCGTGCACGGTTACAAAATCACCCAGCCTGGTACCGTCGGCAGCTTTAATATAGCCTTTGGCATTCACGGGCAAACCGTTTGCGTCGGTTGCTTTAAATGCCAGTACAGAAGCAGATTCTGCAACCATATCACCACCTTCGGGCAGGAAGCTGATGCTAACCGGCAGCGGCGCCATTATTTTTTTGGTTTTTGCCGCAATAATGATGCGGATAGGCTTTACATACAGAAAATTAGTGTCGCCATTTAACATCGCCGTGGTATAAGCCCTGAAATAAATAAGATTTTTTGAAAAATTGGGTGCAAGCGCAAAACTACCGGCAGCAGAAGATTCGCCCACCGGGGCAGTAAGCCGGCTTATCACATTGCCGCCTTCGTCTATCAGTTCGGCATAAAAATTTTTAACCCCTTCTGCGTGATCCAGTCCGTCAAAAATATATGCTTTGAACCAAATCGTTTCTCCCGGGCTGTAATAGCCCTTATCAAAATGGATATATAATTTTTCCTGCGGATCTGCCTGTTTAAAAATACCCAGCAATGAATCTATATTCTGCGCATGAAGGCTGGTAAAACCATTTAAAAGAACAGCACAAAAAATAAAGTAAGTGTACATTTGTTTCTGCATGGCAAAAAATAATTTCAGGATTCGCTAATTTATAGCAATGCAGGCGCATCAACTGTGCCCGTCATGCAAGATTAACATTTTATTGAACGCAACGTAAACCATGGACTGTAAAAAACTCTACCAGGATTATACACAGCACCTCCAAAAAATTGCTGATGTAAGATATGCTATTGCCGTATTGCAATGGGACCAGGAAACCTATATGCCTCAAAAAGGGGCCGGTTTCAGGGCACAACAGGTTGCCACCCTAAGCCAGATAAGCCATGAGCTGTTTACCCGTGAATCTTTTAAAAACCTTTTGCAGGACCTGCTGAATTGCAGCGGGCTTGATGAAACGGAACAAAAAAATGTGTCGCTCAGCTGGTACGATTATACCCAGCAGCACAAATTACCAGGCGATTTTGTACGGCAACTGAGTGAAGCCACGTCCAGAAGCTTTCAGGCATGGGTAAACGCAAAAACCGGTAATAATTTCTTCTTGTTTGAAAAAGACCTGGGCCGCCTGCTGGAATTAAAAAAACAGGAAGCCGGTTTCCTGGGCTATGAAGGCCACCCCTACAATGCCCTGTTGAATCAATTTGAAAGGGGGTGCTCCGTTTCATTGCTCGATAAAGTCTTTAGCAGCCTGCAGGCGCCATTAAAAGAGCTGCTGAATAAGATTATGGCCTGCCCGCAGGTAAACGACGGTTTCCTGAACCGTCATTTTCCAAAAGACCGGCAATGGCAGTTTGGAATGGACCTGATGAAGCAACTGGGCTTCGATTTTAGCGCCGGCAGACAGGACATCGCCGAGCATCCTTTCACCACTAATTTCAGCAGCCAGGACGTAAGGCTAACCACGCGTATTGATGAAAATGATTTCAGTAATATGACCTGGAGCTGTATACACGAATGCGGCCATGGTCTTTACGAACAGGGGCTGCCCGCTTCAGCTTACGGCCTTCCGCTGGGCGAATATACTTCACTGGGTATACACGAATCACAATCACGTTTATGGGAAAATAATGTAGGCCGGAGCCTGGATTGCTGGGACTTTTTTTATCCGCAGGCGCAACAATGTTTTCCCGATGCTTTAAACGATATTCCGGTTGAGCAATTTTATAAAGGCATCAATAAAGTACAACCCTCTTTAATAAGAACAGAGGCCGATGAACTAACCTATCATTTTCATGTGCAAATACGGTATGAACTGGAAAAAAAATTGCTGGAAGGCGGCCTGCAGGTAAAAGATATACCGGCTTACTGGAATGAGCAATACAATAAACTATTGGGGGTAACCGTGCCAGGAGACAAACAGGGCTGTCTGCAGGACGTACACTGGAGCCATGGCAGTTTTGGCTATTTTCCAACCTATAGCCTGGGCAGTTTTTACGCAGCCCAATTTTTTGCTGCGGCGCAAAAAAACATACCCAATTTGGCCGGTGCCATAAGAAATGGCAACTACAAACCGTTATTAGACTGGTTACGTATATCTGTGCACGCACACGGAAGAAGGTTTACCAGCGAAGAATTGTGTGAAAGAATAAGCGGCGAGCCGCTCAATATTGATTATTTTATTGGCTATACTACCGCTAAATACAAGAATATTTATGGCTTTTGAGCGAAACAAAAAAAAACAGATCACTGGTTGCATTTTGCTTATGCTGACAGGCATTGTTATGATAATGTCACTTTCCTGTAAAAAAACCATTGAACAGGCTAAGAAAAATGCAATTGTAAATGCGGTTACCAACGGGCGCTGGTATGTAGAACAGTACAAACAGGATACAACAGATGTAACCGCCGATTTTTTTGGCTACGAATTCCAGTTTTATGAAAACGGCACTGTAGACGGCATAAAAGGCACCAGTACGAGCAGCGGCACCTGGGTTACAGACATCAGCAATTATACCATTACCGCAGCTTTTCTACCGGCTGCAGGCGATACATTAAACCGTCTTAGTTATACATGGAAAATAACTGACAGCGCACTGGACTATGTGTCGGCTACCACTACCACCAGCACAGGCAGCAATACCCTTCACCTCAGAAAAAAATGATCGTTATCATTTAGTGGTTGCAGGCAGCCTGCTTTGTATACACAATATAAAGCAGCTTGCAACTAAATACTGCCACCCTTCATCTATTGGTGTATTACTTCGCATTTATCATTTTTTACCCTTTGAATGATGAGAAACGGCAGCAGGCAAGGTCTCCAACCGGCAGGCTGTATTCCGCCCCTGTAACCGTACATACCCTTAATCCGTAACTATACCAGCCGCATCTTTTACAGGTGTGGCTTTTTTTGTTGCAGCAGAAAACTTATACAGGTAAACCAGTATATAGTAAAAAAAACCTGTTCGCACATACCTTAAACGGCAAGCATCCGTTTATTTATCCATATATCCTTTGATAACCCGCTGAATCCATTATCGCATGAAAGCTGACAGGTACCCCTTATTCCGTACCCTGCAAATACTATTGTTTTGCCTGACCATTCAGCAAACAATAAATGCGCAGTTAAAAGCTGACATGATTGCAAGCACCGCCGGCGGCTGCGCTCCCGTATATGTTAACTTCATTGATATCAGCAGCGGCAATCCAACAAGCTGGAAATGGGATCTTGGCAATGGCACCGTCTCATTTTTACAAAACCCCTCCACTACCTATTTCAATCCTGGCAAATACACTATTAAACTGGTGGTAAAAAACGGAACAAACGCAGACTCCACCGTAAAAGTGAATTACATCACCATAAATGCTTTACCAAAACCGGTTTTTAAAGCCTCCGATACCACGGGCTGTTTTCCGCTTAAAGTAAATTTTACCGATCAGAGCAACGCCCAGGAAGGCAGCATTGTAAAATGGGAATGGGATCTTGGCGATGGCACTGTATCCGGTTTGCAGAACCCTGTACATATTTACAGCAGCCCCGGCAATTACAATGTTATACTAAGAGTAACCAATAGTTCCGGTTGTATAAACACTGCATCCAAAGCACAATATATTAAAATCAAAGATGGTGTTAAGGCCGGTTACTCATTTACCGGCAGCAATCAGTGCGCGCCCCCGTCTGTTATACATTTTACCAATACGAGTACCGGCACGGGCACATTAAGCTATCAATGGCTTTTTGGCGATGGCAATACTTCGGTTTTACAAAACCCCGCCAACACTTATACCACGGCTGGTTTATATACCATTCAGTTAATTGTAAAAAACAATGCCGGTTGTATTGATACGCTTACAAAAAAAGACTCTATTGCCGTGGGCATCGCGCACGCCAATTTTACCAGCCCCGACAGCATTTGTCAAAACACCGCCCTGCAGCTTTTTAATACATCGCAGCCTGCCACCGGTAAACTATTATGGAACTTTGGCAATGGCACCCTGTCTGCTGCTGCTAATCCTTTAACGATATACAACAACGCCGGCATGTACACCATAAGCCTGGTAGCAGATTTTGGAAGTTGCAAAGATTCCATTTCAAAACCAATTAAAATACTTGCCAAAGAGGTATCCGCTTTTTCAGCTGATAAAACAGCCTCCTGCAGTGCTCCTTTATCTATTCAGTTTAAAAACCTTACACCCAATGCCGTCAGTTATAAATGGCTTTTTGGCGACAATACCAGTTCCACACTGGCCAACCCGGTACACTCTTATCTTCAAAATGGCAGTTATGATGTAACACTGATAACTACCAATACCAATGGCTGCTCCGATACTTTGATACAAAAAAATTATGTAAACGCCCTGCCCGCGGAAATTCAAATAACTGATCTTCCGCTGGCTGGTTGCGCTCCGGTTACATTTACACCATCGTACACTGTAAAATCGGTACTTCCCATTACCGGTTACCTGTGGAATTTTGGCGATGGTATTACATCAACCGCAGCTTCTCCATCTCATACCTATGTTAATCCCGGCAGCTACACCCTCTCTGTTACCTATACAACGTCTGACGGATGTGCCGGCACCATCAATTATCCCAATGCAATAAAAGTGGGGCAAAAACCAATTGCTGCATTTGGTGCAACGCCTGTCAACACCTGCGCTGCCACGCCGATAAATTTCACTGATAACTCTGCCGGCGCTATTACCAACTGGCGCTGGGATTTTGGAGATGGCATCACTGATTCCAGCCAGAACCCGGTTCACTTATACAATGATACGGGCTACTTTAAAGTAAGACTGATTGTAAGCAACAACGGATGCTCAGATACTTTATCAAAATCTAAATTCATTTACATAAAACCACCCATTGCAAAATTTGCGGTAGATGTGCAGTGTGCCGATCCCTTTCATTTTGCTTTTACCAATTACTCCGTAGGGGCCAATACCTATGCCTGGAATTTTGGCGACGGGACAACCGCTACAGATAAAGACCCTGTGCATATTTACAATAGCACCGGCGCATATACGATAAAATTAACGGTCACCGACGGCACCTGTACGCATGTGGCCGCTTACGGAGCAAGAATCGTGAAAGAAAAACCGGATTTCACTGCTTCTGATACAGTAGTATGTAAGAGAGATTCCATCACATTTAAACCATTTGGATTCAACTTCAACAACATATTGCGCTACAAATGGATTACAGATCTGGGTACGGATACATCCCGTAATATCACCCTTGCCTACAACAAAAGCGGCAAGTATACCGTGAGCCTGGTAACCACCAATATTACAGGTTGCCCGGATACCATGACAAAAACCAATTATATTGTTGTAAATGGTCCCGCTGCCGATTTCAATGGCGTAAACAATGCTGCCTGTCTGAAAAACGGCGGCGCCATCCAGTTTACAGATTTGTCAGCAACAGACGGTATACATGCCATTAATAAATGGGACTGGGATTTTGGCGATGGCAGCAGCCATTCCTACAACGGGGGTCCATTTGCGCATGTTTATTCCGCAGCAGGTTATTATTCCGTTGCTTTAAAAGTTACCGATGCCTATGGCTGTTCAGACAGTACCAATAAAGCCAATAAAATTTATATAGCAGATCCCAGCGCAGTTTTCAGCAGCAATGACAGCATGAGCTGCCAGAACAAACCGGTTGCATTTATCAACCAGTCGCAGGGACAGGGTTTGCAGTATCTGTGGAGTTTCAGCGATGGTACCATTTCCACCAGCCAGGCGCCTGTTCATAATTTTGCAGCCATCGGTATATATGATGCAGCGCTAAAAGTTACGGATATGTACGGCTGTTCAGACTCGTCTTTTAAATCGTCTTATATTCATATTGACGAACCAAAAGCATTGTTTAAAGTAAGCGATTCAACCAGCACTTGTCCGCCGCTGGTAGTATCGTTTTCCAACCAGTCAAAATATTACCGCCAGATTAGCTGGGACTTTGGTGATGGTACCGCTGCACTGGTAGACAATCCGGTTCATTACTATAATTATCCGGGTGTTTACTATGCAAGACTGGTGGTAACAAGTCCGGGAGGGTGCACAGACACCATGTACCAAAAAATAGATATTAAGGGACCGACAGGTACTTTCCAATACGATAAAACCGTGTCTTGCAACCCCGGCACAGTAGGTTTTAGCGCGCAAACCCAAAATACGGTGTCGTTTATCTGGGATTTTAATGACGGGGGTACTAAAAATACGGTTGATTCAGCAGTAAACCATTCTTATAGCTCGCTGGGAGTGTATTTGCCAAGAATGATTTTAACGGATTCAAAGGGATGTAAAGTACCCGTAACCGGCAAGGACACCATCCGCATTTACGGTGTAACGGCTGGTTTTGGCAATAACACAAAACTGATTTGCGACCAGGGAATTGTAAATTTTACCGACTCTTCTGTTTCTAATGACCTTATTACTGACTACCAGTGGATATTGGGCGATGGCAGCACTGCATCTGATAAGGATCCGGCTCACAACTATACAATGAGTGGTATTTATCCGGTTAAGTTGTTGGTAAAAACACTAAACGGCTGCGCAGACAGTGCCTATAAAGCAGCCAGTGTTAAAGTGGTAACCAGTCCCCGGGTATCGCTTCGCGGTGATTCATCTGCATGCGTACCTGCCGTCATTACATTTTCGGGCACTATTAATGTACCTGATACCTCGGCGCTTGCCTGGCAATGGGATTTTAGCAATAATACAGTGTCAGGTATTCAGCAACCATTGCCCGTTTCTTATACCAGGGATGGTAGTTTTGACGCCACTATGAAAGTTACCAATTCATCAGGTTGTGTAACCACCATCGTCAAAACGGTGAATATTCACCCCATACCCAATGTAAATGCCGGCAATAACACGGCTGTTTGTGAAAGAAAGACTGCTACCCTTGAGGCAACAGGGGCAGATTTTTACAAATGGAGTCCCGCTACAGCCCTTTCATGTACCGCTTGCGCCACCCCGGTAGCTTCGCCCGATTCGTCCATTATGTACCATGTGGATGGACAAACAATTTTTGGATGTAAAGCAGTTGATTCTGTAATAATTACAGTAAAACATCCGTTTAGTATCCAGGTAGGGCCTGGCGACACGTTGTGTAAGGGCGAATCATTTCATTTACTCGCAAAAAATGCCGAAGTATATGATTGGCGGCCCTCCGTTGATTTGGACAATAACCACAGCAAAACACCTGTGGCGCGTCCTCAACAAACAACTGGCTACCAGGTTATTGGCAGCGACAGTATCGGTTGTTATTACGATACGGGCTATGTTAAATTGATTGTGTACAATTACCCGGTGGTAGATGCTGGTGCCGACAAAACGATAGCGGTTGGTTCATCAACAGAATTAAACGCGGCAATAAGCGCAGATGCAACGGGCATCCGGTGGCAGCCGTCTGCTGGTCTTAGTTGTGTTACTTGTCCAAACCCGGTAGCCAATCCAAAACAGACTACTACCTATTCGGTGCTGGCTATAAACCAGGGCGGATGTGTGCAAAAAGACGAGATAACGATTTTTGTAGTCTGCAATAATGGCAACATTTTTTTACCGAATACATTCTCGCCAAATGGAAACGGCACGAATGATGTATTCTATCCCCGGGGGACGGGTTTGTACAGTATACGAAGTATGCGCATTTTTAACCGCTGGGGAGAACCTGTTTTTGAGTCCACTAATTTTAAGGCAAATGATGCTTCAAAAGGATGGAATGGCAGCTACAGGGGCAAGCCCGCACCCAACGATGTATATGTATATTTCGTAGAGGTAATATGTGAAAACAATTCTGTGTTGATGTATTCCGGTAACATTGCACTAATCCGTTAGTAATTAATCGGTGAGGTGTATGTTTTGATGACTTTCTAATCCCTGTGCAATAACAAAACCACCTGATCTGAAAACCTGTAAAACGAGGCTAATTGAAATTATCGCTATCCCTCTTTCTTTCATTGCTTGTCCCTGTCTTAATGATGGGACAAAACCCTGTTGCAGATTTTAGCGCCGACGTAACATCCGGATGTGCACCGCTGAATGTAAATTTTAAAGACCTGTCCACGGGATCTCCTATTGCCTGGAACTGGGATTTTGGTGGAAGACTGGATACAAGACAAAATCCTACCAATATCTCATTTACGCCCGGAACCTATACCATAACCCTTACGGTTAGAAATGCCAATGGTGTGAGCTCTGTTACAAAGAACAATTTCATTGTTTCAAACCCATCTCCTACTGCCGATTTCATTGCCGACCGCACCATTACCTGTTTACCAGCTTCTATTCAATTTACCGATAAATCGGTGGCTAATGCGGGTACTATTGTAAAATGGGACTGGGGTTTTGATGATCTGCCTCCTTCATCTGCGCAGAATCCATCCCACACATATACCAAAACCGGCTATTATACTATCTATTTGGGTGTCACCAGCAGTACGGGGTGTACAGCGTCAATTACCAAGGGAAGATATATCAGAATTTTAAATGGCGTAAAGGCCAACTTTGATTATACAGGACCAACTACCTGCCAGGCGCCTTTCAGCATTACTTATAAAAACCTGACCAGTGGCCCGGGCGCTTTAACCTATGCCTGGGATTTAGGCAACGGAACCACCTCTACAGCAGCAGCGCCCCCTCCCGGCGTTTACGCTACCGCAGGAACCTATACAGTCAAATTAAAGGCGCAGAGTGATTATGGCTGCAGCGATTCCATTCAAAAAAATATTCCGGTAAACGGAATTTCCACCACATTTAGCTCGCCAGCTACTGTTTGTTTGGGAAGTGCTGCCACTTTTCAAAGCACATCCACACCTACGCCAGTTAAAGTATTATGGAAATTCAGTGATGGCACTACCAGCACTTTGCCCACTACTTCCAAAACTTTTGCTGCGGCAGGATCTTATACAGTTACCTTATATAGCACTTTTGCCTCCTGCTCTGATTCTGCCACTAAAACAATCATCGTGGCTGATAAACCCACGGTTGGTTTTACGGCGGATAAAAACAGTGGCTGTAAACCGCCCCTTGCAGTGGCTTTTCAAAATACATCGCCCGATTTTGCCAGTTCGGCCTGGGATTTCGGTGATGGTGGAACCAGTACTTCGGCCAACCCATCTCATACCTATAACAGCACCGGCAACTTTAATGTAACACTGAGTATCACAGACAGCAAGGGTTGCAAAAACTCCGCCACCGCCGCTTCGTACATAAATATTTTTGGTCCCAATGTACAATTGGTAAATATACCTATAGGGCTTTGCGTGGGACAATCGTTTTCGCCTTCTTCCAATATAGGGTCCGTAGACGGTGTTGCCGGTTATTTATGGGATTTTGGAGACGGTACAACCAGTACGTCCGCCAATCCGTCGCATAGTTATGCTTCAACAGGTATTAAAACAATCAAACTTACCATTACCACCAATGGCGGTTGTACAGCATCGCAAACAGGCAGTATACAGGTAGGCACGCCGCCTGTGGTGGATTTTACTGCCGACACCACTACGGCCTGCCGTTCGGGGTTTGTTTCCTTTACCAATTTATCTACCCCAATAAACAGCGCGCCTGTTTCATGGGATTTTGGTGATGGTACCACCAGCACCGCTTTCACTCCGCCACCACACAAGTTTGGCGACTCTGGCCGGTATACCATTAAACTGAAAGTTACCAACAACGGTTGCAGTGATTCACTCATTAAGATGAATTATATTCACATACTGCCGCCGGCTGCTTTTTTTGGGTTCAGGCCCGATTGCACGGTAAAAACAAATGTGGCATTTTTAGATTCTACTGCAAACGGTAATCCGCCATACGGTCCATTAACCTATAAATGGAGTTTTGGAGATCCGGCAAATACAACATCCACCATACAAAATCCAACCTTCAATTATCCGGCTATCGCAACCTATAATGTACAACTGATAGCTACGAACAATGTTTGTTCAGACACCATAGTTATGCCCGTGAGGCTTTACAATGCCAAAGCTGTTTTTACGCTCGACAAGACCAGCTATTGCAGAAATGATCGGGTCACATTATTTTCCAGCAATGATCTTTCGTTTGTAAAAACATTTACCTGGGTGCTGGACGGTATCGCCACCCCAACAGACCAGGCCAGTCATTTTGTAAGTTTCGGTACTACAGGTACCCACAGCGCCCAACTGATTACAACAGATATTTATGGCTGTAATGATACCAGCGCTGTACAAACGTTTAATGTTACGGGGCCAACTGCCTTATTTACCATTGCCAACCATGGCGGTTGTGATAACAGTACGATTACGTTTAACGATATGTCTACAACCGTATCCGGAAATATTTTAACCAAGTGGATTTTTGACTTTGGTGACGGTACAGCGCCTCAAACTTTTACCGCTCCGCCATTTACCCATAAATATGCCAACACAGGTGTCTACGATGTAAAACTTACCGTGTTTGATAATACCACTACCAATTGCAGCGATACCTATTCGCTCACTGGCTCAGCGGGTGCTGTTATAACAAGGCCTATACCTAATTTTGGCGCGGCAATGACTACTTTCTGCCCCAATACGGCTTTGCAATTCACGGATTCTTCTTTTGGCAGTCAGCTAACATATGCCTGGTCTTTTGGAGACGGTGGAACCGACAATACACAAAACCCAACCCATTTATATACTGGTAAAGACAGCGTGTATACCGTAAAGCTTATTGTAACCGATTCCGTAGGCTGTGCAGATTCGCTGGTTCGTAATAATTATATCGCCATCCGTTCGCCCCAGACAACGTTCAATGCAAAAGATACCATAACACTTTGCCCGCCGCTTGAAACGAAATTTTTCTATACGGGCAAGAACAGCCAATCTGTTCTTTGGGACTTTGGCGATGGCAGCACACCTTCATCGCTTGATGCGACCAATCATTTTTACAGCAATTTTGGAAAATATACAGCTACCCTATACGCATACGGCTTTGGTGGATGTGTTGATTCTGCCAAACTAAATATTAATGTAACTAACCCTTATTTCAATACCACCGTTACTTTTGATCCTAAATCGGCGTGTAACGAATTGCTGGTAAACTTTAATGTTGTATCCCATCCGTTTGGTACCACCTTCACGTTCGATTTTGGCGATGGTTATTGGGACACCACACAGAATCTTTCCTTTCAGCATTTTTATAGCTCACCCATTTTTACAGAGCCTGCAATCTTTCTAAAAGACAGCACGGGTTGCGAGGCCTATTTCGGCGGATTTGGTCTTATTGATATAAGGGGTGCTGTGCCCATCTACGGGGTCGACAAAAAACTTTTCTGCGACAGCGGTACGGTATCTTTTATTGATTACTCACAGGAAGGACGCGACCCGATTACAAGCAAATCATGGGATTTTGGTGATGGCGTTACAAATGGTACGGGAGGAAACATCTCACATTCTTATACACAACCTGGCTTATATGCACCCGGCCTTACGGTTAATACGGCTTCAGGATGTTCTAAAACTTTTACAGATACGGTACGCGTGCTGGCTACACCTACTCCGGTCATTGGCAGTGCAGACGGTGTTTGCAGCGACTTATTTATAAATTTTGCCGGCAGCCTTTTAGTGCCTCCGGATACAGCTATACAATGGAAATGGGATTTGGGCAATGGACAAACTTCCACACAACAAAATGTGTCCGTTCATTATGCAGATACCGGCTTGTACCGAATTACATTGCAGGCAGCCAATAGTCTTGGATGTAAAAGAGATACTTCAAAAAATATTACAGTATTTCCGTTGCCTTCAATTACTGTAGCGGGAGACACTACATTAATTGCCGGGGCGGGTGGTACCACCATGCCATTGACTTATAGTGCAAACGCATCCACGTTTGCATGGACACCACCTGGCACACTTAGTTGTACTGACTGTGGCAACCCGTTTGCCAATCCGAAATTTACCACTACCTATAAAGTAGTAGTTACAGATGCAAATGGCTGTATCAGCAGCAGGGACGTAACATTGCTGGTATTGTGCAATAATAAAAATTTCTTTATACCCAATACGTTTTCGCCCAATAATGACGGCGCCAACGACAGGTTCTATCCCAGGGGTACCGGACTGGATCGCATACAGGCCCTGCGCATTTTTAACCGTTGGGGAGAAGCAGTATTTGAAAAAAGAAATTTCCCGGCCAATGATGCAGCCTCTGGCTGGGACGGCACCTACAAAGGCAAAACAGCCCCCACAGACACCTATGTTTATATGATTGATATTATATGTGAAAATGCTACCATCATCACTTATAAAGGAAACATAACTTTAATAAGGTAAAGAAATGATTGATAATTTATGTACGCTAAAAATCCATGGGCATGAAAACCTTTACCCGCAGGCTTAAAAACCGGTTGCCTGTTTTGTTGCTCCTTGCAGGTCTGTACAGCAATGTGCAGGCACAGGATATTCATTTTTCTCAATTTTTTGAAGCACCGCTATTGCGCAACCCCTCGCTGGCAGGCCTTTTTGCCGGAGACATCAGGGTACAAATGGTGTACAGAGACCAATGGAATAGTTTTACCAATGCCTATAAAAGCGGATCATTAAATGCTGAATATAAAATGCCCGTAGGCAAAGGCGATGATTTTCTTACTGCAGGCATGCAAATCTTATTTGATAAGTCCGGAACAGCAGGCTTAACCACTACTGATTTCTTACCGGCGCTTAATTATCATAAATCACTTAGCAGCAATAAAACAACTTATCTCTCTGTTGGCTTTATGGGCGGACTGGTGGAAAAAAACATAGACCGGTCAAAAATAACCACCAACTCACAATATGATGGAACGGCTTTTAACCCAGCCCTGGCAGATGGTGAAAATTTTGCCAATGCCAAATACGATTATTTTGATGGCTCAGTGGGTGCCAGCTTTAATTCTGCGTTTGGCCCGGAGCTGGCAAACACCTATTTTATTGGCGTAGCCTATCATCATTTTAACAGGCCCAGAAATTCCTTTTACAGAAATGCCGCATCAGCATTGAATCCCAAAATAGTTATTTCAGGCGGCATGAAGTTCAATATTGATGAGAGTACTTTTTTTACGCTACAGGCAGATTATTCTAACCAGGGCTCTTTTAATGAAGCCATCGGTGGCGCCATGTACTCTTACAAAGCAGGAGATCCGGAAGCCCCGCAATATATTATTCATGGTGGCGCCTTCCTGCGCTGGAAAGATGCGTTAGTGCCGGTAATTAAAATTGATTACAACCCTTTTTCAATAGCGCTCAGCTACGACGTAAATGTCTCTCAGTTGAAAACCGTTAGCCAGGGAAGGGGTGGTATGGAATTAAGCATCTCTTATATTGGTTTTCTTGACCGGGACAATTCTTCGAAGTATAAAGTGCTATGCCCCCGCTTTTAAAAACAATTGCTTATTACCGGTTACAGATAAATTGATTTACCCACCAGGGTTGCGCATTATTATTATTGACTGCGCCATTCCATGACATTTTTCACATTTACACATTTCCATATTTTTACATCGCTTCTCTTACATTTGCATTTCTTAAGAAAAAGATATGAAAATTGTAAAAGGACAGCAGGCACCGGCATTTATATTACACGATACAGAGAAAAAAGAAGTTTCATTAAAAGAACAACAGGGCAAAAATGTATTGCTGCTCTTTTTTCCACTGGCATTTACCGGAGTATGTACAAAAGAACTTTGCAGTATACGTGATAATATCGCGGTTTATAACAGCGCCGATGCTACTGTTTTTGGCATTTCGGTCGATTCGCCCCAAACACTGAAGAAATTTAAAGAAGAACAGGGTCTCAATTTTACGCTTTTAAGCGATTTTAATAAAGAAGCCTCGGCCGCGTATGGCGCCATATATGACGCTTTTGCAGGCTGGATGAAAGGCGTCTCCAAGAGATCGGCATTCATCGTTGATAAGCAAGGGGTTATACAATACGCCGAAGTGCTCGAAAATGCGGGCGAACTGCCAAATTTTGAAGCCATCCAGGAGACACTTAAAAGCCTGATTTAGCGTTAATAGATAGATAAAATAACGGACCGGGACAAAATCCACCGGTGCCGGCTTATTAATTGTGCTAAAACCTTTGTAATTTTGTTAAAACTGAATTATATTGGTGCACAAATGTAAGATATCGCCTATGAAGATTTTTTACATACTGTTCATTATTCTGTTGACTACACTTCAATCGAAAAGCCAGACAAGCAGGCCTGTTTCACAACAGGATGCGGTTGCCAGGGTTACGAAGTTTTATCCCAACCCCGCGGTTTCACAAATCACTTTCGATTTTGATCAGAATCCCGATAAATCTTATTCATTCCAGGTATATAATTTTGTTGGAAAAAAAGTTCTTGATATACCCGCTGTAAACCAAAAAACAGTGGTGAATGTTTCCGATTTTTACCGTGGTGTATACATCTTTCAATTAAGGGATAAAAACGGCAGAATGATTGACTCTGGAAAATTCCAGGTGTCACATTGATCGTCGTGAGACGGCAGTCGTGAGTGGTGAGTGCTCCGCCGGACCAGTTAACTTTCAACCATTCAACCATTCAACCAATCAACCAATCAACTAAATTACCTGCACAATTAAAAACTTCAGGTAATGCGTATTTTCCATCCCCCAAATAATAGGATGATCTGCAGACTGTGGCTGGTAGGTTACCTGTCGTAATTTTCTTTTTGCATCTTTAGCCGCCATATTAATTATCTGTAAAAACAATTCTGGCTGTACCAGGTTGGTGCAGGAGGAGGTAACCAGGAAGCCCCCCGGTTTTATCAGTTTCATTCCCCTCAAATTAATTTCTTTGTAGCCTGTAATTGCTTTCTCAATATTGTCGCGGCTCTTGGCAAAAGCAGGCGGGTCAAGCATAACAACATCCCATTGTTTTCCTTCCTTGCCCCATACCTTCAAAACATCAAATGCATTCATGGTTTCAAACCGGCAAATATTTTGAAGGCCATTTAGTGCGGCATTACGGTTGGCCTGTTCAACAGCATTTGCCGAAATATCAATCCCAAATACCGATTTTGCGCCATAATGCGCTGCATGAATTTCAAAAGTGCCTGTATAGGTAAATGCCCCCAGCACATCGCCCCCCTTTACAATTCTTTCAATGGCACGCCGGTTGTCCTGCTGGTCTAAAAAATAGCCTGTTTTTTGTCCGTTTTCAATGTCTACTGTAAACTGCAGCCCGTTCTCATTAATAATAACCGATGTATCAAAAGGAGCCGACAAAAAACCTTTCTGTTGCGGCAAACCCTCCAGTTCCCGAACCGGAACATCGTTGCGTTCGTATATTCCTTTGGGATGAAAGATTTGCTCCAACGCCTTTACAATAGCCGGTTTCCACACATCCATTCCCAGGGCAAGGGTTTGCAAGACAAAATAATCATTGAACTTATCAATGATAAGTGCCGGTAAAAAATCGGCTTCGCCAAATACAAGCCGGCAGTTTTCTTTGTATCCCAGGCGGCTTTTGTATTGCCAGGCCTGTAGCAGGCGGTTATAAAAAAATTCATCGTTTACCTGTTCGTTCCTGTTCCTGGTAAGTATGCGTACAATAATCTGCGACTTGGGATTAATATAGCCCCGTCCCATAAACTTTTTGTCATGTGTAAATACGTCCACAATGTCTCCCCCTTCTACCTGGCCTTCAATAAGATTCACTTCGTTGGCAAAAATCCAGGGATGCCCTTCTTCAATACGCCGGCCTATCTTCTTTTTAAGAAATACTTTGGTCATTTTTTATTGTTGAGGGCTGCAAGTTAGCAAGTATGGCGTATGCAACTGTTAGTATTCAGGGCCGGTGGCGGCATACTGAATATTATATCTTGAATACTAACTCATTGCATCAAGCGACAATTTGTCTTTTGAATCCTTATTGGCAACATTCTTGACTGTCTTACCTTCGCTGACAATTTAAAAGACTATGGAAGAAAAAAATGTAAAAAATACAGGAAATGGGCAGGGGCCTGCCGATAGCAACGAAGAATTACTGGATATGAATGCCGATTCTGAAGTAGCGGGAAGCAATCATTTAAGTAACCCTGCCGACGAAATCGGTGAGATGGAAAAACTACAGGAAGAAGCTGCGGAATGGAAAGACAAATACCTGCGCCTGGTGGCAGAGTTTGATAATTTCAGGAAACGCAATGCAAGAGAAAGACTTGAGCTTACACAAACCGCCGGCAAGGACATTATGGCTTCACTGCTGGATGTGGTAGATGATTGCGAACGCGCCCAAAAACAGATAGAAACCAGCGATGATGTGACGGCTATCAGGGAAGGCGTTCTGCTGGTATTTAACAAATTGCGCAATACATTACAATCAAAAGGTCTTAAACAAATGAACAGTGTTGGCCAGGAATTTAATCCTGATTTGCATGAAGCCATCACCGAAATTCCCGCACCTTCCAAAGAAGCAAAGGGAAAAGTGATTGATGAAGTGCAAAAAGGATACTATCTCAATGATAAGATAATCCGGTTTGCTAAAGTGGTGGTAGGCAAGTAAATGTGTAACCTGTTTGCCGGTCCGGTAACCGGCCATTATTGATTTATATACGCAACAAGCTCCGGCTTATTTATTTTATGTCAAAAAGAGATTATTACGAAGTGCTGGGTGTAGGTAAAACTGCCTCTGCAGATGAAATTAAGAAAGCTTACCGAAAGGTAGCCATGCAGTACCACCCGGATCGCAACCCAGGCGATAAACCTGCCGAAGAAAAATTTAAAGAGGCGGCAGAAGCCTATGAAGTGTTGAGCGATGCTGATAAAAAGGCACAGTACGATCGGTATGGCCATGCCGGAATGAGCAATGGAAGAGGCGGCTTTGGCGGTGGTATGAATACAGAAGATATCTTCAGCCAGTTTGGGGATATTTTTGGTGAAGACCTGTTTGGGAGCTTCTTTGGCGGTGGCGGCGGCAGAGGCCGCAGCGGTGGTGGCGGCAGAAGCCGGGGCGTAAGAGGCAGCAACCTGCGCATTAAATTAAAATTGAATTACGAAGAAATAGCAAACGGCGTTACAAAAAGCGTAAAAGTTAAAAAACATGTTGTTTGTACCACCTGCGCAGGTAGCGGTGCCAAAGATAAAAACAGCGTACAAACCTGCGGCACCTGCGGTGGCAATGGCCAGGTAAAACGTGTTACCAACACTTTTTTAGGCCAGATGCAAACAGTAACCACCTGCCCAACCTGTAATGGCGAGGGAACTACCATTACAGCCAAATGTGGCAATTGCAAGGGCGAAGGAAGGGTATTTGGAGAGGAAACCGTAACGCTTGATATTCCGGCCGGTGTACAGGAAGGTATGCAGTTGAGCGTGGGCGGAAAAGGCAATGCCGGCGAACGCGGTGGTATGCCCGGCGACCTGATTGTTTTGATAGAAGAAGAAGCTCATAAAGATTTGCACAGGGATGGTTTAAATGTTGCCTTCGATTTATATATATCTATGCCCGATGCCATATTTGGAACCCAGCTTGAAGTGCCTACCATAGACGGTAAAGCAAAAATTAAAATACCTGCCGGAACACAAAGCGGTAAAATATTCCGTCTGAAAGGCAAGGGATTTCCTGAAGTAAACGGCTATTCAAAAGGAGATCAACTGGTGCACGTAAATGTATGGACACCACAGCATATTAGCACCGAAGAAAAAAACATGCTCGAAAAAATGGGCAGTTCGCCAAATTTTCAGCCAAGACCAGAAAAAGGCGAGAAGAGCTTTTACGACAAGATGCGGGAAATGTTTACATAGTCTTTCATCATTTTAATATAATTTTGTAACAGCATTTGCACTAAGCCATAGGGTACTTACTGCAGGTGCTTTTTTTATGCCCGGCTACAATTCTCCGCAGGGTTCTCCCGCACACAACCATCGGTTGCAGTGCTTTGGACTTTGCAGGTATTGTACTATATTGGCCAGGTTAATTTAAAATAAACCTTCATGTTATCCGGAAAAAAAGAGCAATTGGCGGGTTGGGGCAATTACCCGGTGTCGGAATCCTATACCATCATTCCACGCAATGAAGAGGACTGCGTAAAGGCCATGCGCGAAGAACGACTGATTGCCCGCGGGCTGGGCAGAAGCTATGGCGACCAGGCCATTAATGAAGGAAAATATGTAGCTGTCTGTACAAAGCTCAATTATTTCATTTCCTTTGATGAAAAAGAAGGTATACTGGAATGCCAGTCGGGTGTTAGCCTGGAAGAAATCATTTCGGTGTTTGCTCCCAAGGGATGGTTACCCATGATTTGCCCGGGTACAAAATTTGTTACCATTGGCGGTGCCATAGCAAATGATATTCATGGTAAAGCACATCATATCGACGGCTCTTTTGTTAATTGCGTTATTTCATTCACCATACTGGTAGCAGACGGACGGGTGCTAACGGCCTCCCGCACTGAAAATGAAGATTTGTTCTGGGCCAATTTTGGCGGCCTGGGCCTGCTGGGTGTAATACTAACGACTACCATCAGACTAAGGAAAATTGAAACCACTTATTTCAAACAGAAATCGGTGGTGATCAAAGATCTTGATCATATGCTGGAAGCGCTTGATAAATATGATCATGAATACAATTATTCCGTAGCGTGGATAGACGCTCTTGCAAAAGGTGGCAGGCTGGGCAGCGGCGTGCTTACATTGGGCAATGCAGCTAAACTGACCGACTTGCCGGAGCAATTAAAAAAAGAACCGTTAAAATTGCATGCCACAGGAAAACTGGCTGTACCTTTTTTTCTTCCCTCTTTCGTATTAAACGGGCTTACTGTAAGAATCCTCAACAGGGTGATTGCTTTTGTACAGAATTCGCCCAAAGAATTTATACACTACGAGAAGTTTTTCTTTCCGCTGGATGCGATCAATAACTGGAACAAAGGTTATGGCAAACGTGGCTTTGTGCAATACCAGTTTGTAATACCTGAAGAAAACGGCAAACAACATGTAAAGGAAATCCTGGAGATGATTGCCGCCAGCGGATGTACCCCTTTTTTGAATGTATTTAAACGAATGGGCGATGGCCAGGGCATTCTTTCTTTTCCTTTTAAAGGCTATACGCTGGCCATTGATTTCCCGGTAACAAAACAACTGTTTACGTTTACACCAAAACTGGATGCAAAAGTACTGGCTGCGGGTGGCAGGCTTTACCTTGGCAAAGATGCATTGCTAAATGAGTCTATGTTTAAAGAAATGTATCCTCAATACCAGGAGTGGCTGGCTATTAAAAAGAAATATGACCCCAATAATGAGTTCAGTTCAAATATTTCGAGAAGATTGGGACTAACCGTTTAGTTGATTGATTGAAATTGGATATCTAAAACCGGGCTTCCGCTGAGCCTAAAACCTTTCGCACAATTGGGTTCTGTGGTGTATTTACATGCCGGGGATAATATCAAACTTTACGCACGCCGTTTCTTGTTTTTTCCGTAAATCTTTTTTGCTTTCTCGGCCAGGGCAATGAATTCCTTTTGCACGGCATCACTACTGTTATAAGATTCATTGGCCAGCAGAATGGCATCCGTCCAGGAGACCGCTTTTACATAAGGAGAGCCTTTAAGTAAAAGTGCAAATTCCGCCACCGATGCAGCAAAGCGGTGACAGGCAGGCAAGTCGTTAAACTCTGTGAACTCAAAAGGCACATTAAATAAAGATACTTTTTTGGTGGAATCTTTCGGATACCGGTAATTGATAACCGCCCTGGCCAGTGGCTCCCTGCCAGGGTTATCTGCAGCAGCGATATTGGCATAGGTAGGTGTTATTTCAAACATGGCCATCAGCGTATGCCCGGAACCTACTTCGCCGCCTTCCAGCTCACTCAATGAATCCGCCACTGCTTTTAATTTATTATCAAATCCAATCAACCTGTATTCCTTTACCAGTTGCGGATTGAATTTCACACTCAGATAAGCATCATCGGCCACTGTATACAAAGTTTGCGTAAGCTCCTTTACCAGCACTTTTTCGGCTTCTTTTTCATTGTCTAAATAGGCGAAATTGCCGTTTCCTTTCTTAGCCAGTATTTCCAGTTTGGAATCTTTATAATTGCCCATACCCACACCAAGACAGGTAAGATAGATACCAGATTGCCGGTGAAGGGTTATTATGTTTTCCAGTTCATCGTCATTCGCCTGACCCACGTTGAAATCGCCGTCTGTAGCCAATATTACGCGGTTATTTCCTCCTTTTATAAATTGGCTTTTGGCAAGGCGGTAAGCAGCCTGGATACCAGAAGCGCCCGGCGTAGATCCTCCCGGATATAAATCTTCTACCGCTTTTGTTATTTTTTCTTTTTCGGTGCCGCAGGTGGGTTGCAGCCACACCCCTACCGTGCTTCCATAAACAACAATAGATACGGTATCTTTTTGCCGCAGGTTATTTATCATGAGCTTAAAGGCCGATTTTAACAAAGGCAGGCGGTTGGGCATATCCATAGAGCCGGATATATCGATCAAAAACACCAGATTGCTGGCCGGTACCGTATCAAGATTTACTTTTTTTGCGCAAACCTTTAAATAAAATAGTTCATTATCTGTATTCCACGGGCAGGTGGTAAGGTGAGCAGCAAACTCAAAAACGCTGTCTTTGGGCGGCGCCGTGTAACCAAAATTGAAATAGTTGAGCAATTCTTCAATTCTTATTGCATCTGGCGGCACTGTACTACCCATATTTATAAAACGGCGCATATTGCTATAAGAGGCCATATCGGTATTAATGGCAAATCCTGTCTCGGGGTACTTTTTTGCCGGGATAAATTCATTTTCCACCAGGTTGCTATAGGTTTCGCCGCCCACCGACCAGTTGTGCTTTTCATCCCAATGCATATCTTTTGTAATTGATACCAGCCTGTTTTTGTGCAGGTTACCCACCACGCGTTGCGGTTTAAGGGTAATATTGGTATAGGTAACAGCAGATAATTTCAGCCTGAGATCCTGGTAGCCTTCGTATGAAACGGTAACAGAATCATCCTTTTGGGTAGATAGTATGCCAAAACCGCCGGAACTGCCGGCATAGTAAACATAACCTGTAGAATGGAGCAAGATTTTGGTATTGGGCAGGGGCGCACTGGTTTCATCTCTCACTTCACCACGCAGGTAGTATTGTGCAGGTAGTGAAAAGCTGATAAACAGGCTTAGCAATATGATGATTATATTTTTCAACCGGATATCTGACCTGTAATTGAGTATGCCCCGGTAAGCCGGGAAGTAAGGTTAACAGCCGATAAAACGTTTCTATCCTACCAGTTGGTATATTTCCTTAATATTTCTGCCCAATCCATCATAGTCAAGGCCATAGCCCAGCACAAATTTATTGGGTATTGAGAAACCCAGGTAATCAATCTTAAGATGGTACACAGTGGCCTCGGGCTTGTGCAGCAGGGCGGCAATGGCCAGAGACGCGGGTTGCTGATGGTGTAACTGGGGTAAAAATTGGCTTAAAGTTCTGCCGGTATCTACAATATCTTCCAGTATTACAACGTGGCGGCCAATTATGTCTGTATCAAGACCGATGGCTGTAACTACCTGTCCGCTGGATTTGGTTCCCTTATAGGAAGCCAGTTTAATAAAACAAATCTCCGCCTCGATAGAAATACTCTTAAACAAATCCGAAGCAAAAATAAAGGAGCCGTTTAAAATAGCGATAAACAATGGCTTTTTGCCTGCATAGTCTTTGTTAATGGCACTGGCCATTTTTTCTATTTTTTCTGCAATAGCTTCTGCAGATAAATAGGGCTCGAATTCCTTATCGTGAACGCGTAAGTTTTGCATGAATAGAAAGTTAGTTTAGTGGTACCATATGCGCCTGCAGTAAGCCGATCTAAAATTAGCATTTTGTTTTCCCAAATGCGCAAACCAGCGGTGTTTAATTGCTGTGAATCAGCAATTGCTGGCCAATTTTAACATCCATTGTATCCAACTTGTTCCAGGACCTTAATTGCTCCATACTAACCCCGTATTTTTTTGAAATACTATACAAAGTTTCTTTTGTTTGTACAATATGCGTAGTAGCGTCTGCTGGTTTGGGGACTGCCTGAACTACAGCCTCTTTCATGATGGCTTTTTTTTCTTCTGCCAGTAAAGGCCGGGCTGGCGCGGTAGCCTGCAGGTATAATTTCTCACCGGGCGCAGGTTGCATTTTTTCAGTCAGTAAATTATATGCCAGCAGGCTTTCCATTCGTATGCCTTCTGCCTGGCATATATAATACAATGTTTCTCCCGGCTGTACGGTATGAAATTCTGTTGCACCGCTTTTTCGTTTGCGCTGTAAAAAAATTAACTGGTCATATTTTATTACATCGCCGTCAAAAAGATCATTGAAGTCGAGCAGGCGGGCGAAAGAAATATGATGTTCTTCGGCAACCGTAAGCAACGCAGTGCCCTCTTTTACAAAAACCACCCTGGCCCTATTGATAGAAAATTCGCCATCGGGATAAGAAGGAACAGGGACTGCGATTTTTGGTTCTGCGGCAGCGCCGGGTGAATTTTGTCCTGGTACCGTAGGGTTAAGGGCCTGGATAACGACTGAAGAGGTATTGCCGGTGGCATTGTTAGCAACCACTGCGTCGTTAACAGGCGGCAGCTTGCCCATTGCAATCAGCGTGTATTGCTCCAGGTTATAATCCTCAATCAGTTTAATCAGTATTTGTGCATAGCGGTAATTGGTAGCATAACCCGCCTGCCTTAAACCGGTTGCCCAGCTCTTATAATCCGTGGGGTCCAGTTGAAAAAGGAAAGCATAACGAGGACTGGCTTTTAAAAAATCGGAATGATCGCGGTAAGATTGTTCGGGTTCTGTATAACTGCGGAAACATTCGCCGCGTGCATCGTCGTCATGGTACACTTTATCGCCTGTCCAGGTATTTTTGCATTTGATTCCAAAATGATTATTTGATTTTCTTACCAGGTCGCTGGTACCTGCCTGGGTTTCATGTATGCCCTGTGCCAGTTTGATGGCTGCCGGAACGCCTGTACGCTGCATTTCTGCAATGGCAATATCCCTGTAGGTGTTAATGTAGTTAACAATATCTTCGGTTTTCTGGGCACTGGCACCCGCGGTAACCATCAACAAAAAGAAAATAATCCGTGCGCGCATAGTTATTTTTTAAAAATCAGCATTAACCCATCTCTCACTGTAAGCAATACCTGTTCTACGCTGTCATCCTGCTGAATGTATTCATTAAATGACTGTATGGCTTTGGCATTCTTGCCCGTTGGTGGCGACTGCAGCACCTCACCATGAAAAAAAACATTATCTGCCAGTATAACCCCGCCTTTTTTCAACCCGGGCAACACCAATTTATAGTAATCAATATAACCGGTTTTATCGGCGTCAATAAAAACCAGGTCCCATTCCTGGTTAAGGCCCGGAATGATATCCATCGCATTTCCGGTGTGCAAAAATATTTTATCATTTGTATCAGACAAGTTAAAATTTTGGCGCGCCACAGCTGCGTCTTCTTCTCTTAACTCAATGGTATGCAGCTCTCCATCTGCGGCAAGCCCCCTGGCAAGACAGAGCGCGCTATAGCCTGTAAAAGTGCCAATTTCCAGTATTCGCCGGGGTTTCAGCAACAGGCTCAGCAATTCCAGTAATTTGCCCTGCAGATGACCGCTAAGCATATGCGCATGCGGGTGAGCCAGTGTTTGCTGATGAACCTTTTGTAAAAGAGCATCTTCCGGAGAAGTGTATTGCTCAGCATACGCCTGTACCAGCGGAAGAATAAGATCCATTATTAACGTTTCCGCAAAGATATGAAGTACAAGGTATAAGGCTGAAAAGCGGGCCATAAGCCGCCCTGATCTCCCTAAAAATTTGGTTGCAATGAATGCTTGGAGTAAAACTGCAGCACTTCTTCCACTACTTCTTCTGCCGTATCAACCATTTTCAGCAGTTCCAAATCTTTTGCAGACACATTTTTTTCCTTTTGCATAATCATTTCCATCCAGTTCATAAGGCCGCCCCAGTAGCTTTTGCCAACCAGTATCAATGGCACCTGTGTCATTTTACCTGTTTGTATAAGGGTTGCTACTTCAAAAAATTCATCCATGGTACCAAAACCGCCCGGCATCATTACAAAGCCCTGTGAGTATTTTGTAAAAAGGGTTTTGCGTACAAAAAAGTTGTCAAAATTCAGATTAGCGTCGCGGTCGATATAATGGTTCGATTCCTGTTCAAAGGGCAATTCTATGTTTAAGCCAACAGACTTGCCGCCGCCCAGTTGGGCACCCTTGTTGGCCGCCTCCATAATACCCGGCCCTCCACCCGATATAATTCCAAATCCTTCCTCAGACAAACGTTTCCCAATTTCCACGGCCAGCTCATAATAAGGGTTTTCTTCTTTTGTGCGGGCGCTTCCAAATATAGAAATACAAGGTCCAAGTTTTGCCAGTGCTTCAAAGCCATCCACAAATTCCGCCATAATTTTAAAGATCTGCCAACTGCTTTGCGCTTTCGATTCGCTCCACCTGCGCTGTTTGTTCATCTTAATTGTGTCATGCATACTTCCACTTATTTAGGGGTTTACAGGGTTTATCCAAACCCGTTATTTTTAGGTGCTGCTGCGCCGCAGCAGCCACCAAATTCATTCATACAGACAATAAATGCCATCGTTTTCGTTTGCTGCGAAATGCGATGGCACTCATTTATAAAACGTATAAAAAGTAGTTTTAGTTTACGGCAGGCACTTTTTTTGAGATTATTAACAGGCCTGAAAAGGTAAGTAAGCCGTTTATTATCAGCAATTCAAGACCTATTTTAAAATCGCCCAGCAGCTGTTGCTGGTACTTATCAAGTATATAACAGATAATCGGCGCGGTTACGCAAACTACAGGTACCAAATTATCCTGTACTTTTCTTTTTGTGAGTATACCAAATGAGAACAGACCCAGTAAAGGCCCATATGTATACGCAGCAACAACAAGGATTACACCAATCATACTGGCGCTGTTGATCCATTTATAAATCAATACAAAAACAAGAAATATGGCTGCCACCGTTAAATGTACCCGCTGTCTTGTCTTTTTCCTGGCAGCATCGGCTAAATCCGGGTTGCGCTGAATACCAAGAATGTCAATACAAAAAGAAGAAGTAATGGCGGTAATAGCGCCATCCGCACTGGGAAACAGCGCAGAAATAAGCGCCACGATAAAAATAACCGATACCAGCGGCGGCATATGGTTTAAGGCAATAAAGGGGAAGAGTTTGTCTCCAATCGCATTGTGACCGCCAATCATAAAAGTTTTTGCCCCCGTTGCTGACACAGCAAAATGACCACCTGCTGATTCGCCATACAAATACAGCAAACCACCCAGAAAAAGAAACAACACAATTACAAGCAATAATATACATCCCAGTGTAACTACGTTTTTTTGCGAATCCTGTAATCTTTTAACTGAAATGTTTTTCTGCATCATTTCCTGGTCCATGCCCGTCATGGTAATCGTAATAAATGCGCCGGCAAGTATTTGCTTCACAAAAAACAGTTTGCTGCCGGGATTTGTAAAAAATATTTTTGAATAGCCCTTTTCATTCATCATGGCCAGGCTGTCGCCAATACCCAGGTGCAGGTTATTAAGAATATAGATTACGCAAATAACCAGCCCTGCCAGCATACAACTGGTTTGCAGGGTGTCGGTATATACAATCGTTTTTACACCGCCTTCGTAGGTGTAAAACAAAATCATAATTAAAATAACCAGTGTAGTTACCCAGAAAGGCACGCCAAAACTCTTCAGTATGGCCTCCTGTAAAATATTTACCACCAGGTATAGCCTTGCCGTAGCACCCAGGGTGCGCGATAAAATAAAAAAGGAAGCACCTGTTTTATAGGAAGTAAAACCCAGCCGGTTGCCGAGATAATTGTAGATGGAAGTAAGATTCATGCGATAGTACAATGGCAACAGTACAAATGCAATGATAAGGTAGCCGATAAGATAGCCCAGTGTTATCTGGAAATAAGCAAATGACTCATTGGCTACTGCGCCAGGTACGCTTACAAAAGTAACGCCGCTTAGCGATGTACCAATCATGCCAAAGGCTACCAGCATCCAGTTGGAGTTTTTGTTGCCAATGAAAAAAGAGTCATTATTTGAATTACGTGATGTATACCAGGCTACTACCAGCAGAATGACAAAATACACAATGATAAAAGAGAACAATAACAACGGCGACATAGTAAAGTGGTATATTAGTTAACTTTCAGTTTATATAAAATATATTTGAAGGTATAAAACTCTTTGTTAAGTTGCGTTCTGGTTTTAAATACCTGGTCACTTCAAAAAATCAATATCATGACGATTGAATCAGTCGCTGTATTTTGCGGATCCCAGAACGGCGCCAACCCTTTGTATGCGGAACATGCAGTTGAACTGGGCAGATACCTGGCCATGCTGAAGCTAAAACTGGTGTATGGCGGTGGTAAAAAGGGACTGATGGGTGCCGTGGCAGACGCTGTGCTGGCCAATGGTGGCGCTGTAATGGGTGTTATTCCAAAAGTATTAACAGAATGGGAACATCAGCACCTGGGGTTAACGGAGCTGGCAGTAGTACCAGATATGCATAGCCGAAAAAAAATGATGTACGACATGAGCGATGCCGCCGTTATATTACCGGGTGGTTTTGGCACCCTTGATGAATTGTTTGAAATGGTGACCTGGAACCAGCTAAAGATCCACGATAAAAAGATTTACATCCTCAACTCTGCGGGTTTTTATACCCATCTTATTAACCACCTTCGCTACCTCGAAAAAGAAAATTTTCTGTATGAACCAGTAGAAGAAAGAATTGTTCTTTGCAATACACCGCTGGAAGTTTTTAATAAGATTGGATAAAAGCAAAGCCCCGGTCATAGCAATGCCGGGGCTTTTGATAATTTATCTGCAAAAAACATTACTTCCTTTTTGGATGGAAATAAATGTCGAAACCGGCTTTTAATACCGGGATGATACGGCCATAACTATCCAGATAAGGTGAATCTTTGTTATTTAAAACATCCACCAGCAAGGCCAGGTGCATACTGCTTTTCCCAACAAGACGCTGACCATACCCTACTCCCAGCAGTAAACTGGCAGCCTGGGTATCATACGACCCCGATGTTCCGCCGGAAAAAGATTTGTAACTGTAATGTATCCAATTCATTTCCGGGCCTGCCTGCAAAAAAAGAAATGGCAAAGGATAGGCACGGGCAAATGCGCCAATACCATAATTGAAGCTGCGGAGCCGGGTATTATCATTATAATAAGCGTCGGCCCTTTCTGAAGAATAATTTAGATTCACCAATACACCGGCATCAAACCATCTGGCAAATGAATAACCAACTTCGGGAGAGATGCCTGCGCTGAAGGTATAACTGTCGTAGCCCAAACCAAGATTACCACCTATAAAAAGGTGCTCCGTTTTAAACCCATCACCATAAGTCTGATCGTCTTCATAGGCTTCCCTGTCGCGGCCCCTTTCGCCCTCGCGGTAATAGCGCTGGGCTGAGACGCTATAACAAGCAGCGAAAAACAAAACCACCGTCAATATTTTCTTTACCATGCTATCTGTTTAAAAGTACGACGAAGTGAAAGATAAAAAGTTTACTAAAAAGCAATTGTACCGGGTATACTTTCAACTGTTATTTTACACCAAAAGAACGCAATTGTTTTAAAAACATGTATTAATGCCTTGTTAAGGAAAAATTTTCCCGGCATTTAAAATATTATTGGGATCGAAAACACTTTTAATCTGCCGCATCAGCTCCAGGTGCTTCTCTTCAAATACGATATCCATGTACCCCTTTTGTATCAACCCAACGCCATGTTCTCCGCTGATGGTGCCGCCCAGTTCTTTTACCAGCATAAACAAGGCCCGCAGGCTTTCCGTCATGGCAGCATTGCCATGGCTGCTAACGGTGCCTTCTTTTTTAATGCGTATATGCAGGTTGCCATCGCCTGCATGGCCATAACATACTGCCTGAAAATTATATTTTTTCCCTATTTCCTTTACACCACGGATTAATGCGGGCAATTCGGCACGCGGCACCACAGTGTCTTCTTCAATGCTATAGCCCACCAGTTTTACTGCTTCTGCAACGCGGCGGCGCAGTTTCCACAATTCTGCTTTTTGCTGCGCATCATCAGCAAAAAATAAATCACCTGCATCATAGTCTGCCAGTAATACACCAATTGCCTCCATATCACTCATCAGCACATCCATATTATTACCGTCTACTTCAATAATCAGTTGCGCCTCTGTGCCGGCAGTAAGCGGCACCGCCGTGCTGCCCACCATTTCACTGACAATCTGCAGGGCGTCAATTTCTACCAGTTCCAAAGCGCTGGGTGTAAAACCCGCCCTGAAAATAGCGCTCACTGCTTCGCCCGCTTTTTCAAGCGATTTGAATGGCGCCAGCATCAGCAAATCGTATTTGGGAAGGGGGATTAATCGTAAAACAATTTTAGTTACCACCGCCAATGTGCCTTCACTGCCCACAATAAGTTGTGTAAGGCTATAACCGGTAGAATTTTTCAACACATTGGCACCCGTCCACATAATTTCTCCCGTAGGCAATACCACCTGCAGGTTTAATACATAATCTCTTACCACACCGTATTTCACGGCTTTGGGCCCACCGCTGTTTTCTGAAATATTGCCGCCAATAAAACAAGAACCGCGGCTGGCAGGGTCTGGCGGATAAAACAGTCCCTTATCTTTTACCGCATTCATTAGTATTTCTGTAATAACACCCGGTTCTGTAGTTACCTGCAGGTTGCGTTCGTCAATGTCCAGTATAGTATTCATCCTGTCGGTACTGAGTAATACGCCGCCCAAATGCGGTAGCGCGCCCCCGCTTAGCCCGGTACCGGCGCCACGCGGTGTTACCGGTATCCTGTGCTGGTTACAGATTTTCATAATGGCACTTATTTCTTCTGCCGTACGTGGCCGTATTACCACATCGGGAAGAAAGACCAGGCTTTCTGTTTCATCGTGGCCATACTGCTGCAATGACTCATCATCTGCCAACACATATTGCGCGCCGGCAATTGCTTTAAATTGATCCAAAAAATCCAATACACGGTTTGCTTTCAGCGCTGCCATTTGCATGCTTCTATTTTTTGTAAAATTCGGGATTTATTGCCGCAGATTCGCAGATTTTGAGAAAAGGCATAAGGAAAAAATCAAAATTAAAAGCAGCCCTTAAGGCTTAGCTGTCAACCTTACCCTTTCTAATACTGATGAAATGCCTGCGACACAAACTCCAGCACCGCCGGCAATGCGGTACGCCAGTAAGTCCAGTTATGTGCTCCATCGCGTGTGCGAAACTCATGCGGAATATCCTTTTTACGCATGGCGATGTGTACCAGCGAATTGCCTTCGTACAAAAAATCATCGTCGCCCACATCAATATACCAGCGAACGGCCTTCTTCAATGAATCCGGCATATTATTTACCAGGGCCAGTACACTTTGGCGGTTGTAGTAGGCCGTTATATCCTGGTCTGAGATGCCGGGAGTTTCTTTCGTCAGCCTGGTTTTGGCATCCTCCATAGTTAACGGTCCGGTGCCGGCGCTGAGCGGACAGGCAGAAGAAAACAATTCGGGGTGATGGAGTGCGTAGGTAAATGTGCCGTCTCCGCCCATTGACAAACCAGCCACCGCCCGGTAATGTTTGTCTGCTTTTATGCGATAGGCTTTTTCAATAAAGGGCATAAACTCCTGGAAGAAAAAATCTTCATAGCGCCAGGTACCGGTGGCATTGTTTGAGTAACCCCGTTTACCGGTATTTGCATCGGGCATTACAATTATCATGGGGGTGGCCATTCCCTCTGCAATGGCTTTGTCGGTTATATGTTGTACTTCGCCAAATTGCACCCAGCCTGTCTGATCGTCTCCTCCACCATGCAATAAATATAAAACCGGGTAACTGCGTTGCGAAGTTTCGTAGCCGGGAGGCAGGTAGATGGCGTACTTTCTGTCCATGCCAAGTATCTTGCTTTTCAATGAAAGCTCGTCATATACTTTACCGTTCTGGGCCATCAAAACACCGCTTCCGAACGTAAAAAGAATTAAGATCAAAAAGTTTCTCATACCGCAAGTTTTATTAAATATAACCTGCCGGAGGGAATATGCAAAAAAGGATCTTGAATGCAGAACCTATTGGGCATTTTCGATTGCATCGCAAGCGGCACTGCAAAACCAGTCAAAATACTATCTTCATCAAATAATTCCATCATCCATTAAGAACTGATTAAACTATAGCTAAAAATATAAAAATGAGAAAGCTGCTCGTTTTGTTTGCCATTATCGTGGGTGTTTCCTCTTTCGCGCCAAAACCAATTACCTGGGTAGCCATTGGCGACTCTATTACTTATTTGAATGACCATACCAATGAAACCGGTAACCGTGTAACCAGGGGTTATATGACAAGGGTGGTTGAACAGCTGCCTTCTGTGAGCTATATTAACCAGGGACATAATGGCTGGACGTCGGGTGGCATTGCGAAAGAAATAGAAACCCTTGGTATTGTAAAAGCCGATGTGTATTCTGTTTTTTTGGGAACCAATGACTGGTGGCAGGGCCGGCCGCTGGGCACACTGAATGATTATACCAGCAATACGGGCAACAATACCGTATATGGATCATTCCGTATTATCATGAATAAACTGCGCAGTTTAAACAAGGATGCAAAAATCATTCTTATTACGCCCATGCAAAGAGTGGATTTTGTATACATCAATAACATGAAAAACAATGCCTGGGGCTCCTACAAAGAAAAAAACGGGCAATCGCTGCAACAATTTGCAGCAGCCATAAAAGAAATTGCAGGCTATGAACATGTTGATTTGGTGGATCTGTATAACAAAAAAGGCATGGGCTTACAACAACTGGTAAAATTTAAGCGGCTGAAAGATCCTACAGCAGCCGGCACTTACAAAAACTATCCATACCCCGATTTTATAGATATTCCTTTTAACCCCGACACGGATGAATATCCCTATCCGCCCGCGGCAATCAATATTACCTACGATGGGTTGCATCCTTCAGACAAAGGCTATGCACTCATTGCCCGGTCACTGGTGCAGATAATGAAGAAATATTAAACCCGTAATTAATTACCTGAATTGAAACATATGAAAAAAATAATTTGCTTTTTTACAAAGGCTGTTGTGGCAATGGTAGCGATGCTTTTATTAAACAGCTATTTGTATGCGCAAAAGCAAAGCATTGATGCAAAACATCCCAACATAATTATTATATTCTGCGATGACCTGGGTTATGGCGATATTGGCAAATATGGCGCAACATTATACACCACCCCGAATATTGATAAGCTGGCCAACCAGGGCATGCTGTTTACACAGTTTTATGCCGCGGAGGCGGTATGTTCTGCATCGCGGGCGGCACTGCTAACGGGTTGTTACCCCAACCGTATTAATATTTTCAATGCGCTGATGCCATCATCAAAAACGGGATTGAGCAAGGAAGAAAAGACCATTGCGGAAATGCTGAAAGAAAAAAACTATGCTACGGCGGTATTTGGTAAATGGCATGTAGGCTGGCAAAAACAATTTTTACCATTGCAACATGGCTTTGACGAATACCTGGGGTTGCCTTATTCGAATGATATGTGGCCGGTTGATTATGATGGCAATCCTGTAACCGATACGGCAGACAGGAGGAGCAAATACCCTCCCCTGCCATTGATAAATGGTAATGAAAAAATTAAAACCATTGCCACCCTTGAAGACCAGTCAACACTAACCACTTTATATACGGAGAAGGCAGTTAACTTTATTGCAAGAAATAAACAACATCCATTTTTTTTGTACCTGGCCCACTCTATGCCCCATGTACCCATTGCTGCTTCTTCGAAATTTAAGGGAAAAAGTAAACAGGGTTTATACGGAGATGTAATAGAAGAGATTGACTGGAGTGTGGGTGAAATTATGAAGACGCTTGCGCAATACCAGCTGGAAAAAAATACATTGGTTGTTTTTACCAGCGACAATGGACCCTGGTTGAATTTTGGTAACCACGCCGGCAACACGGGTGGCCTGCGGGAAGGCAAAGGCACCAGCTGGGAAGGAGGACAAAAAGAACCCTGTGTAATGCGCTGGCCCGGCGTAATACCTGCCGGCACAGTATGCAATAAACTGGCAAGCACTATTGATCTTTTACCCACTATTGCGGCCATTACCGAAGGCAAACTACCTGAACATAAAATTGATGGCGTAAATATTATTTCGTTGTTAAAGGGAGATGCCGCTGCTGAACCAAGAAAAGTATTTTATTATTACTATGCTACCAATCAACTGGAAGCGGTGCGCAGGGATCAATGGAAATTGGTACTGCCGCATGTGGGAAGGTCTTATGAAGGTTTTGCACCTGGTAAAGACGGGCATGCCGGGCAAACCAATGAAAAGCGTCAGTACGAACTGGCCTTATATGATCTGCGGCGCGACCCCGGTGAACGTTACGATGTAAAAGACAGCTATCCCGAAATAGTGGAAGCATTGCAAAAACTGGCCGAAGAAGCGCGTGAGGATATGGGTGATGCGGTAACAAACAGAAAAGGAAAAAATGTCAGAGATTGCGGACATGTGCAATAACTGATAGCCAGGTTAATTGAAACTACTGCATCCGATAATCACCGGTATCCCTTGGCCTGCAACTGGAACAATTCTGCATAACGGCCATTTTGCTGTAAGAGTTTTTCATGACTTCCAATTTCTATTAACTGCCCTTTATCAAGCACCAGTATACGATCCGCCATGCGCACGGTAGAAAAACGGTGAGAAATAAGTACTGCAGATTTGCCTGTTGTAAGTTCAGCAAAGCGCTGGAACACTTCGTATTCGGCGCGGGCATCCAGTGCACTGGTAGGCTCATCAAGAATAAGTAACTGCGCTTCTTTCATATAGGCGCGCGCCAATGCTACTTTTTGCCATTCACCACCACTTAGCTCTACGCCATTGTTAAACCGCCGACCCAATGCCTGATCATATTGATCCGGCAGCCGCTTTGCCAGCAGGCTGGCCAAACTTTTTTCTGCCGATTGTTCTATCAATGCGCGGTTATTGAGCTCGTCGATATTGCCTACTGCAATGTTTTGTGCAAAGCTCATCTGGTACCGCAGGTAATCCTGGAAAATAATACCGGTATTGCGCCGCAAATCCATGATATCATACTCGCGCAGATCAATACCATCCAGCAGAATACGCCCTTCGGTGGGATCGTATAATCGCGCCAGCAATTTTACCAATGTTGTTTTGCCCGCGCCGTTTTCTCCTACCAGCGCAAGCTTTTCGCCTGCTTTAAGGGTAAAACTAAGATGACGGTTGGCCCAGTTGGCGCTGTTATGATAATGAAACCCTACATTTTCAAAAACAAAACCTTCTTTAATGGGATTTGGAAATGGAATGGGATGGGCGTTTACTTTTATTTTTGGGGTTATTTCAAAAAACTCAAAGAAATCGCGCAGGTAAATAGCACCCTGCGATACGCTGGTAAATCTTGATAAAATGCCCTCCAGCAAACTTCTTAGCTGCCGGAAAGAACCTGCCAGGAAAGCTAGTGTACCAATGGTAAGCGCACCTTGTACCGTTTTTGTAATCATTACCACATAAGCAGCATAATAGCCTGCACTGCCCAGCAAAGCAAAGCCTACACCCCATGCAGCCCGTTTTGTTGACAGTCTTTTATTGGCCGCATAAAATTTGTTGCTGAGTGTTTTGAACCTGTCTATTAAAAAACCGGAGAGGTTAAATAGTTTTACTTCTTTGGCAGTTTCATCGCTGGCGCCCAGGTAACGCATGTAATCCAGTTCGCGCCGTTCCGGCGTTTGTCCGCGGGTAAGTGCATAACTGCGATCGTTAAAATATGATTCTCCCAGAAATGCCGGCACAATGGCCACCAGCAACAATAATATCAGCCAGGGATTGAATGCCATCAGGCCGGCTGCCAAGAATGCCATGGTAATTAAATCCTGTACCTGCGTTAATACCTGCGATAGTAAAATGGTACGGCCAACTGTCTGCTGCCTGGCACGTTCCAGTTTATCATAAAAAGCAGAATCTTCAAACTGGTCCAGGTCCAGGGTGGCCGCATGCTCCATAATTCTTACAGAAGTATAGTTGGAAAACAGGTCGCCCAGCAAACTATCTATTAATGCAATGGCGCGGCTGAGCGCATCCGATATGATTGCCAGCGCAAATTCTGCGGCTACCAGTTTCCATAAAAAAGCATGGCTGGCATCGGTGGTTTTGCTTAGATGTACAACTTCATCTATAATGAGCTTTCCGACATATAAGATGGCAACCGGTACGGCTGAACGCAGTAACCGCAGCAAGGCATTTAGTATCGTATACCAATGATTGGTTTGCCACACCAGTATAAAGAACCTGGGCAGGTTGCGCAGGGCGGCAAATTTTTCTTTCAGCGTGGGTTTTTGTGTATCGGTACCGGTAGTCGCTGCTCTTCCTCTTTCACGTGCAAAGCTAATCTTGCTCATGCGCTAAATTAGGAAATAAGCGGTTGCTGGTATTGCGCCGATGCAAAGTTGCATTGAAATGATGTTGATTTATTTGAAATCAAAAATGAAGCCGCCATAAATACTTCCGTTTAAAATGCCGTTTTTACCCTTTCTTTTTTCATTGACCAGCCAATGATTATCATTGATATAGGCAATCCTGAAATATTTTATTCTGAAGGCCAGTGAATAACTCAGTTGTTTAACCGCAATACCTGCACACAATAGCGCATTGTTAAATGGTACATAGCTGGCGCCGAATGAGGCATCATAAAATCCATTGGCAGTAAACAAAATATCGCTTCCCAGGTTCAGGCGTTGCCATTTATACAACAAGCCCAATCCCAGTGAGCGCTGGTTTTGCAGCGGCGTAACGGGCCGGCCCGGAACAAATGCATCTGCATACAATTTTGTGCCGGCCAGGTTCATTATATTAATACCCGCCTGGAAAGCGTTGCTGATTTTATACGTAGCAGACAGGTCTGCCTCAAAATGTTGTTTTCTTATACTGGTATCGGCGATATTACTTTGATCAACAGCAAACACTCTATAAGGAATATTAAAATGCTGCCAGATGGATTTAATGGTTACTGCAACGCTGAACTGGTTATTGATTTTATACACGGGGCTTACAAATGCGGCGAATTCTTTTAACCGCATACTGAGGGAATCTACTTCGCGGGGGGGATCGCCGGCATTATTAAGATTAACAAAAAATGAGTTCCTGAATTCGTCCTGGGCGGTAAATATAAAACCACCGCCCAGCGATATTTGTTTATCCAGTTGCCAGTAGCCGCCTGCTTTTACATTATTCCTGAAATTGGTGAGCAAACTAATATTACCAGGTTTCCTGCTACCGGCTATGGCAGACGGGTTCCAGAAAACGGCTTCCGACATGTCTCTTGAAGGAGAAAAATTAAAGCCTGTATTGGCCGAATGCATTACCGGCGAAGCAAATAAGAATTCGCCATAATGAATTTTACCCGGCAATAATCGTGACAACCTAAAATCTCCCGCAGGGGCAGCGGCTGCTACCGTAACCAGGTTGGTTAAGAAATTCAGTGCTGCCGGTGTACCTGTGAGGGCTGTTGCCGCTGATACTTTATCCAGGTCTTCTGCAGGTTGTTTTACTACCATCTTTAATAAACTGTCTGCAGAAAAAGCAGACAGTTCCGCCTTCTTACAATTGGCGTTCAGCATCCAGTCTTTTATGGTTACATAGTGTTTTGCATCATCCCTGTTTTGCCGGTCCTGGTCTTCCGAAATAAAAACATGCTTTGCTATTTCTTTGCAGGATGTGCATCTTGAAATAACATATACCGTCACTACCTTATCCTGCAGGCTGCTGATGGGTACACCCGTATTGAATTCAAAATAACCCTGGGGCCGGGAAGTGGTGATGGCAGATCTTGCAGGCAAAAAAGCGGGCACTACGATTACATTTTCGGCGCCTTTGGTTGAATTGGCATCCTGGTTCATGCATTTTATTTTCCCCTTTATTATAAGCAACTGCCCGTTTGCGTTATAAATTAAAAAAATAAGGCTGAGGTAAACAACAATTCTTTTCATAGTCCTTTGTGCTTTACAGGTAAGTGTTTTACAGGATTCAGAAAAATGTCTTCGTTGGTTATATCGGGCGAATTAATACGGAGCGAAATGGTTTTGTCTTCATAGTCGGGGTGCGAGGTAGTAATGGTAATCTCATCGCCCAGCGTATATTCTTCCAGTCGTAAATTATAGGTGCCGTCTGTAATGGAAACGGCATAGTACCTGGTGCCGTCTACGCCTATTTCAACGCCTTTAATGGGCATTTCTGCGGCGGTTTTTACCTTACCGGATATCATGATGACTGCAGTAAGCGGCAATACCAGTTCCAGCGGTTTATTATTATCAACAAGGGTATCATAATTTTTGGTAGCATAACCGGGGCTGGATACTTCTATCTTCATTTTCTGGGTGGCGGCTGCGCCAGGTATACCGGTAAAAAGCGCCTGGCCCATATTGTCTATGGATGCCGTTCTGATATATTCGTTCAAATATATTTTTATACTGCCCTGGGTAATGGGGTTTTTCTTCCAGTCGAACACCCGGATGGTAACCATTCTATCCGGATTTTTTGGTAAGTAAAAGATAGCGCCCAATACAATTATCAATAATCCTGCGCCGATAATCAAATAGAGAAGAATTGGTTGCAGCCCCGTCCAAAATTTTTTATTGTGGTTGGCCTGATCCTGACCCTTACCATTGACCAGGGTGGTTTTATCTTCCGGGTGCAGTATACTTCCGATTGCATGGTACAGCATGGACAGTTCGGGATGATGCTCGTCTCCATTCCAGCCAATGAGCATGGCCGATTCAATGCGGCGGAATGCCAATGGAAGGGTGACCTGTTCCAGCATTACAGGCACCAGTATATTTTTTTGGGCTGCGTCCAGTGCTTCGTTCTTTACCCATTCCGAAGCCACTGATCTTTGTGTCCATATCACCAGTACGCAGCCTGCCTGCTGCAGTTCATTTTCTATAACGGTATCATATTTCTGGCCAATGGGTATTTGCCGGTCCCACCATACGCTCCAGCCTTTTGCTTCCAGCAGGGCAGCAATCTTTTGAACGATGGTTTTGTCTTCGCTGGAATAACTGATAAAAATATCTGCCATACAACCTCTTTAAACAGGAATAGGTAATGCTGGTTTTCAGTGCAGACTACAAATTAAAACTGGCACCATGCGGTGAAGCGATGTTGCGGTTAGTTTTCCCGGGAGGGATTGCAGTGATAAGTGAAGTATCTTTTTAAAGGTACAAAGAATATATAAGTTATTGAAAACGAAATGCCAGGACATAATTAGCGCGTCATTCCGCTATGATTATCCTACTGCCATTTTGCATTAAACATAGCCAGCTCAGATTATCCACGCTACCATGCGCCAGTTCCGGTAAAACAGTAAAAAGTAACTTTACTTAAAAGCTTATAGTAATGGATTATGCAACATTTACCATAATTACTTTTGTCATTGCTACAACCGTCATAGCTATCATAGCAAGAAGTCTGTTTTTAAACAATTGGGATATCCTCAAAATAAAGTCGTTATCATATATCACAACGGTGAGTGCCGTTTAAGATCATTCACGTTAAAAGGATTGTACAGGCGGAAACTCGCCCGGGAAGGGAAAAATTATATTAATGGTTATTCTCTTCTGCCAAAACTAAATGCGTGTGAAATTCTTAGTGAAAACATGTTTTGACCATATTCGCTAAATACATGCTCGTAACGCAAACCAATATTGAATTGTATAATACCGGTTTGTTCAAAAAGATAGCCGAAATTTATGCCGGTGGTTGGCCCGGTCACTTTTTGATCCGGCTGTTTTCCGCTGGCATCGTACACGGGCGCGCCAAGCGAATTGTATTTTTTTATATCCGATCCGCCAAAACTAAACCCGGCATTCGGTTCTACGTATAGTCCGGTTCCTGTACCATCCAGCGTATACCGGAAGCCTGCCAGGATGGGCAATAATGCCACATGGTTGTCTGCATGAGAAAAAACATACAGCCCCACTTCACCGGTTACATAGTTGGCGTCCGATACGGGCAGGCTAACATTTAAAAAACCGCCAAAACCCAGCCCGGAAAAATTTTTGGTAGACAACCGGGCTACTTCTAACTGGGCATTGGAACAGCAACAAAAACTAATAAAAAGACAAAGGGCAAGTGTTTTTTTAAAACTCATAATAGCAGATGTTTATTATAATTAGGCGTTAGGCAAGGTGGAACCAATTACCCGTACTTGAAAACATTTTATCATGCACGCAGCTTAAAGGTAATAGGTTGTTTTTTATACGATTTTACTTTTTTTCCGTTCTGCAAAGCCGGCTTCCAGTTGGGGCTGTCTTTAATCACTTTTACAGCGGCATCCCATAATAGTTCCGGACCGCTGATAGCCTGTATATCGCTCAGGCTACCATCTTTTTCTACGATAAACTGCACCACCACGGTGCCCTCTACTTTTTTGCGTACCGCTTTTGGCGGGTATACCAGGCTTGACGTCAGGTATCGTAACCAGCCAGCTGCTCCGCCCGGGAATGTTGATTCAATTTCCACTTTTACCAGTGCTGAATCTGTTTTCGGCGGCGCCATTGAATCTTTTGGAATACTGGTTTGGGCGTTTACTGTAATAATTACAAAGAAGAATTGCAAACAAAGAAAATAGAAATATTTCATGAAATATAGGTTGGTGTATATTGTTTTAATTGATCCTGGTCAGGCTTTCACCTCAGATAAAAAATATTGTTTAGTGCTCAGTGTATTGCTAAATTTCGCCAAATCTATTGTTAGCTGTCCATTCTGCTTGCAGGCAAACATAATATTTTATTAATGAATGTCAAAGTGCTACATCCATCCGTGATGCACAGATCAACTATCTCAACTTCAATAAGTATTCTTTTTTGATATTATTTGCCGTTTAACTACTATCCTATTTTTGCCGGCAAAGGGAGAACCCCGTTTTCAAAAACATTTTTTAACATTGGCGTAGCGTGAAGCGGCAGGTACTTGTCCATTCAGCATCCACCGGCTCATAAAAAAATCCCGGCCAGAAATTGGCCGGGATTTTTGATATAAAGCATTCAATTTAGCTCTCCAGTATGATGCTTTTCTTTTCTCCTTCCATCAGCTCCACACTGCGGTTAATGAAGGCTGTTAGGTTATTGCCTTTCAGCAGACCTTGCGATAACAGGGCCAGGTCGGCCAGGTTGTGCACAAATTTCTCCTGTTTTTCTTTATTGCTTTCCGCCACTACCGATTGGTAAATGGGGTGGTTGCCATTTACCGTTAGCGTTACTTCGTCTGGCATATTGGCGTAGAAACTGCCCATGGGGCCGCTCATGGCGCTCATGTCTTTCATGCGGCGCATAAACTCTGGCCGGGTGGCTACTACTGGCGGCGCGGTGGGGCTAAGGCCCTTTATCTCTACCGTTACATGCAGGTCGGTAGTATTGGCTTCAAACAGGGCTTTCAGGCTGGCGGCTTCGTCTTTGGTTAGTGCCGAATCCATATCCTGCTGTTTGTCTACCAGGTTGTCTGCAATGTCTGCATCTACGCGTATAAAATGCACATCGTTCCATTTATGCTCCATTTGCTGTATAAAACCCGCATCTACCAGCGTTTCCATTTTTACCACTTTAAAACCCTTGCCAACCGCCGCCTGAATATAGGCGTCCTGCTGCACCGGGTTGGTAGTATAAATAATTACCAGCTTGCCCTCCTTGTTTTTCTGCAATGCTTCTGCTGCAGTTCGGTATTCTTCCAGCGTAAAAAACTTGCCGGTGCCTGTTTCTTCAAACACATGAAACTTGTTTGCCTTTTCCAGGAATTTATCGTCGGTCATCATACCATACTTCACAAACAGGCCCAGGCTTTCCCATTTTTCTTCAAAAGCCGCGCGGTCTTTGTTAAATATCTCTTCCAGCTTGTCGGCTACTTTTTTGGTAATATGGTTGTTTATCTTTTTTACATTGGGGTCGCCCTGCAGGTAACTGCGGCTAACGTTCAGCGGTATATCCGGGCTGTCTATTACACCCTGCAGCAACATCAAAAACTCGGGCACAATGTCTTTTACCTCGTCGGTTACAAAAACCTGGTTGCTGTACAACTGTATTTTATCTTTTTGTATTTCGTAGCTCTGTTTTATTTTGGGGAAATACAATATACCGGTTAAATTAAACGGGTAGTCTACATTAAGGTGTATCCAGAACAGGGGGGCTTCGTTAAAAGGATACAGTTCCCGGTAAAAATTCTGGTAGTCTTCGGTGCTTAGTTCGGATGGCTTTTTTGTCCAGGCCGGAGTGGTATTGTTTATCTGCTCGTTTTCAAAATAAATAGGAATGGGTAAAAACCGGCAGAATTTTTTCAGGATGCTTTTCAACCGCTCCGCTTCCAGGAACTCTTTGCTTTCCTCATTTACATACATCACAATATCCGTTCCGCGTTCGGTCTTTTCGGTTTCTTCAAGGGTGTATTCGGGGCTGCCATCGCACTCCCAGCGTACTGCGTTGGTGCCTTCACGAAAGCTTTTGCTGATGATCTCCACCTTTTCGCTAACCATAAAGGAAGAATAAAAACCCAGCCCAAAATGCCCGATGATATTGGCTTCTGCCTGCCCCTTGTATTTGGTTAAAAACTCTTCCGCACCACTAAAAGCCACCTGGTTAATGTATTTGTCTATTTCATCGCCCGTCATACCCACCCCCTTGTCGCTGATGGTAATGGTTTTGGCCGCGGCATCCAGTGTAATATCTATCCTCAGCTCGCCCAAATCGCCTTTCGCTTCGCCAATAGAAGAAAGCGTTTTTATTTTTTGGGTGGCATCTACTGCATTGCTTACCAGCTCGCGTAAAAAAATATCATGTTCGCTGTACAAAAATTTTTTAATAATGGGGAAGATGTTCTCTGTTTGTACCCTGATGTTTCCTTTCTGCATATGAATTTTTTTTTGTAAACAAATATGAAATATACGGCGCGGTTTATAAAGACAAACTGTCAAAAAAAAACCTGCATTACTGCGCGGTACAATAACCGCTAGCCATTCACAAACCCAGTGCCAGTGCGGCTAAACTGTCATACTGACAAGCCGGTATAACCGGCACACATTAAAATTTTGCAATGTTAATAATTCCTTAGCACTAAAATAGTTGTGGGTGGTATTCAACTGGTAAATTTGATACTCCCTGGCCCTTGCCGGGCAAACTCCAATCCTTCCAGAAAGCCAGCCTGTTTCTTTGCAGATCGTCCCGCCTTTTATTTATGTTATTTAAATACCAATTGCCAAACAAAACTATCATTTCATGAAAAAAATTTACCTTTTTCTTTCTGTCTTATTCATTGTTATTGCAGGTTCCACCCATTCGCAGGTGGTTATTAATGAAGTGTATGGCGGCGGCGGAAACACCGGCTCCACCTACAAAAATGATTTTATTGAGTTGTACAATAATGGCAATACCGCCGTAGACTTATCGGGCTGGTCTGTTCAGTACAACAGTTCCGCCGGTACTACCTGGACGGCCGCCAACAGCACCGCTTTGTCCGGCACCATTCCGGCACATGGCTATCTCTTAATACAGGAAGCTGCCGGCGCGGGGGGAACCACCAATTTACCCGCCCCGGATATTACCGGCACCGTAGCCATGGCCGCAGGCGCCGGCAAAGTATTGTTGTGTAATACCACCACGCTCCAGGCCGGCGCCAATCCAACCGGTGCACAGGTGGTAGATAAAGTAGGTTACGGTACCGGCACCAACGGGTTCGAAGGCACTGGTCCCACAGCCACTATTTCAGCCACCCTTTCGGCGCAACGCACACCCACCGGAACAGACACTGATAATAACAGCGCCGATTTTACCACCGCCGCGCCCACGCCTTCCAATTCCAGTACGGGTTTTGGCACCAATGTATCTGTAGCAGCCGGTATCAATGCAGCCGAACCCACCACCAATGGCAGTTTTATTGTTACCCTTAGCGCCGCTGCCCCGGCTGGCGGCATTATTATAACCTATAGCCTGTCGGGCACGGCCACTGCCGGGGCAGATTATACCGACCCTCAATCGGGAACTATTACTATTCCGGAGGGACAAAGCAACGGTACCATTAACCTGAACATTGTAAACGATACACAATTTGAAACCGATGAAAATATAACTGTTACCCTTTTAACGGCAACAGCACCCTATACCATTACCACCGCCTCTGCCAGCATAACGGTTTTTAGCGATGATATTAACCCGGTTTCGCTTACGGGTCCGCTCTATGTGCAGGATTTCAATAGCTGGGCGGGGTCTGGTACCGCCACCTTGTACAGCCTGCTTCCCAACGGATGGGGTTTTGCCGAAACAGGCACCGCTGCTAATACGATGTACAGCGCAGGCACCGGCTCATCCAATAGCGGCGACACCTATAGTTTTGGCAGTGCTGCCGTACCAGCGGACAGGGCTTTCGGAACTTTGCAATCGGGCAGCCTGGCATCTACCATTGGTGCACAGTTTGTAAACAATACCGGCAGTACCATTACTTCCATAAAAATTTCTTATACGGGCGAAGAATGGCGTTTGGGTGCCAACAACCGCCCTGATCAGCTGGATTTTCAATACAGCCTGGATGCTACCGGTCTTAGCACGGGTACCTGGACCGATGTAAACCAGCTTGACTTTAGCACACCAGATACTACCACGGCATCTCTTGGTGCGCTGGATGGCAACGCTGCCGCACATAAGGTATTAACGGCTTATACCATTACCGGTTTATCGCTGGCGCCCGGTGCTGTTTTCAGCATCCGCTGGAACGACCTGAATGCTACCGGCGCCGACGATGGATTGGCCATAGATGATTTCTCATTGGAAAGCAACCCGGCCGATAATACACCACCGGTTGTTTCGACCTATAGCCCGGCAGTCAATTCAACCAATGCACCCATTAACCTTAACGCATTAATTAGTTTTAATGAAAACATTAAAAAAGGCACCGGCAATATTGTTTTAAAAAGAAAAACTGATGATGCAATTGTTCAAACCATCGATGTAAATGCAGCCTCGGTAACTGTTTCGGGCAATACGGTATCATTTCCTGTTACTACACTTGTAAATGGAACGGCTTATTATTTTACTATTGATAATACCGGTTTTGCCGATCTGGCCAATAATAATTTTGCCGGCATCAGCGATAACAGCACCTGGACCTTTACTACCAGCAACACTACTTTGTTTACAAGTAGTTTCTCCACCTGTACCGGTGGTTCTTTACTGAGCGATGGATTTACACAATACAGCGTTACCGGTGTATTAACCTGGGCCTGCACCGGTTTTGGTACCGATGCTGTACACAGCGCCAAAGGAAGTGCTCCGTATGCTGTGCAAATGAATGGATACGACAATAGTATTCCGTCGAATGTTCAGAACGAAGACTGGCTGATATCTCCAGCCTATGATTTAAGCGCAACTGCCTACCCGTTGTTGTCTTTCTGGAGCCGCACCACCTTTAACGGGCCACCGCTTCAGCTAAAAATCTCTACCAACTATACCGGTACGGGCGACCCCTCGCTGGCCACCTGGACAGATCTTAATGGCCGTTTTCCGCAGCAGACTTCAGATACCTGGACCCTGTCTTCAAACATTAATTTGTCGGCATTTAAACAAGCCGGTGTATACATTGCCTGGGTATACCATTCCTCCAACGATGACGGCGCAAGATGGACGCTGGATGATATTACGATAGACAATTCTCCCACTCCCCCACCGCCCACCATTGCAGCCAGCACGGGCAATATTGAATTTTTCTTTGCAGCTGCGGGCGCCACCACCACAAAACAATTTACCGTGTTGGGAAATGACCTGGCCGGGGGCGGAGGTATTAACGTGTCTTCTTCCGATGGCAGCTTCCTGGTTTCTAAAGACAATGCCAGCTTTGCTGCTGCTGTTAATTTTACGGAAGCAGCGGCAAACAATATTCCGCAAACGGTATATGTGCAATTTGCCCCGGCGCAAAACAATAAGAATTTTACCGGTACCGTAACCGTTAGCACAACCGGCGCCGCCGATACCGCCGTTGCTGTTAAGGGAACCAGTATTGACCCTGCAAAAACACTGGAAGTGGTAAACTGGAATATGGAATGGTTTTCAACCCCCGATCCTACACTGGGGCCGGTTAATAAAGCTTTGCAAAGACAAAATGCCCAGACAATTATAAACAGCATTGGGGCCGATTTGTATGCCCTGGTAGAAGTGGTCGATACAACTGCACTGGGCAATATTGTAAGAACCATGCCCGGCTATAACTATATCATCTGCAATTATGGTTCTCATGGCAATCCGTTTGAAGCAGGCGCATCGCCCATGAATGTGCTGCAAAAAGAGGCATTTGTGTATAAGACATCCGTGTTCAGCAATATCGATACTACTTCGTTGTTAAGTGTTGGCATAAATACAGCAGCCGATCTTTCCAACCCCGATTATAATTACTGGAGCAGCGGACGGTATCCGTTTATGATGACAGCAGACGTTACCCTGGATGGGGTAACCAAGCGGATTCATTTTGTGGCAGTACATGCAAAAGCAAATACATCGCCTACCGCTACTGCCTATGCGCGCAGAAAATCGGGCGCCGATGATTTGCATGCCTATTTGAATACTACTTTCCCCAATGATAACATTGTTATCCTGGGCGATTTTAATGACGATTTGGATTCTACCATAACAGATGGCATTTCGCCACGCCTTAGTTCCTATAAAACTTTTACTGATGATGCTGCCAGCTTCTATTCGCCTACCCTGGTTGGGTTAAGCCTTACAGGTAAAAAATCAACCGTTAGCTATAACGATGTAATAGATCATGTGCTGGTTTCAAATGAGATGCAACCTTTTTATATGGGCGCCTCTGCAGCAGTGCTGACCGATGTAACCAGCCTGGTTACCAACTATGGCAATACTACCAGTGACCACTACCCGGTATTTACGCGCTATGCTTTTGACGCGGCGCTGTTACCGGTAAGCCTGGTTAATTTTACCGCCAACCGTGATGGCAATACGGTTAAGCTTAGCTGGACTTCATCGGAAGAAATTAACAGCAGTGTTTATATAATACAGCGTTCTGCCGATGGAACCAGTTTTGCAAACATCGGAACAGTAACAGCAAAGGGTATTGCTTCCGATTATGCATTTACCGATTTCAGTCCATTGACGGGCAGTAATTTTTACCGCTTAAAACCGGTGGACAAGGACGGCAAGTTCGTTTATTCAAAAGTGGTGAAGATAAATTTTGCCCTGCAGCCTGGTATTCGCATCAGTCCCAATCCTGCCAGCAGTTATTTGTACATTAACCTGGAGAATGTTAGCTCGGCTGTGAACCTGCAGCTAATTGACCTTAATGGAAAATTGGTGAGGCAGGAGGCCATTTCCCAGGGAATTTCTAATAAGACCCTGAGCCTTAGTGGTATAGCAAAGGGCATTTATACAATAAAATTGATAACCAGGGAAAAAGTAGCAACACAGAAATTAGTGATTCAGTAAAACCAACGTACTCAAGCAAGTAAAAAGGGCCCTCAATGGGGCCTTTTTTATCGGGTAAAGGCTAACAAAAATGGGAGCGTTTCGCCTTGTGGGGGGTCGAACAAAGACAGACCGGCAAAATCCGCCAGAATAGCGGGTTTTGGGGCAAAATACCTGAAACTTTTACCCTCAAACCTTTGTGCCTTACCTTGTTTATCTTACCTTCGCACCCCAATAATTTTTTTAACTTAAAAAACAGGGTCACAATGAACAATTACGAATTGATGGTGATTTTTACCCCTGTGCTTTCTGAGGAAGACTTTAAAGCTGCCCAGAAAAAGTACGCTTCGCTGGTGAAAGAAAACGGCGGAGAGGTGTTGCACGAAAATCCCTGGGGACTGAAATCACTGGCGTATCCGATTGCCAAAAAGACGACTGGTCTTTACCTGGTAATGGAATATTCTGCGCCATCCACCTTCAATGAGAAGTTGAAAATTCAGCTTCTTCGTGACGAGAGTGTACTCCGTCATATGTTTACTGCGCTTGACAAATACGCCGTCGAGTACAATGCGAGAAAGAGAAGTGGCGTACAACATTTCACAACTGAAAAAGCTGCGGGGGTTTAAATCATGGCAAAAACAAATGAAATTAAGTACCTCACGGCGATTAAGACCGAAAAACGTCAAAAGAAATATTGCCGCTTTAAAAAGATGGGCATTAAGTACATTGACTATAAAGACGGTGAGTTTCTGAAGAAATTTTTGAACGAGCAGGGTAAATTATTGCCCCGTCGTATTACCGGTAACTCGCTTAAATACCAGCGTAAAGTGTCGGATGCGGTGAAAAAAGCCCGTCAAATGGCAATTCTGCCGTATGTAACAGATCTTTTGAAATAGACACTTAAAATTCAAAAGTAAAAATTCAAAAACTACCGCGTAAACGGTTTTTTACTTTTGAATTTTGACTTTTGAATTTATCTAGTAACCAACCCTAATCTACCCTTGCTGGTAGTGACAGTCTGAATCTTAATCGATTGGGCCAGGGTACTAAAACACAAACAATGCAAGTAATTTTAATTCAAGACGTAGATAACCTGGGTGGCTCAAATGAGCTGGTAAAGGTAAAGAATGGCTACGCCAGGAATTTCCTGATTCCCCGTAAAATGGCGGTAGAAGCCAATCCATCTAACCTGAAGCAGATGGAAGAAAAGATTAAGCAGCAAACCAAGAAGGAAGCCAAATTACTGGCTGAAGTAAACCTGGTAATAGCTAAAATACAGGAAGGACCTGTGAATATTGGCGCTAAAACCGGTACCAGTGGCAAGATTTTCGGTGCTGTAACTTCTTTACAACTCGCCCGCGCCATTCGCGACCAAAAAGGTTACGAGATTGACCGCAAGCGTATTACCATTCCCGACGACGTAAAAGAGCTGGGAACTTACAAGGCTATTATTGATTTTGGCAACGGTAAGACTACTGAGCTGGAATTTGTAGTAGGTGCAGAATAAGGCTACCCGTCTAAAATAACCCATTCCGGACCTTGTTTCAGGGTCCGGAATTTTTTTGGGGTGGCTCCCAAAAACCTTTCCCAGTCTCAATTATTTCTATATCTTCGTTATTGGTTCCTAATGATCTTTACAGTTTCGCATTGTGCTCTGAGCGTTTTCAACCAATGTTCCCGGGGTTTAATGTTTCACTGTTTTCATTTAGGGTCATAAAATTTGTTTCACTCAAACTGTAAAAAAATGAACATTTATGTTGGAAACCTCAGTTGGAACTTGACTGAGGAAGATCTCTCAAATCTCTTCGCTCCGTATGGCACAGTTGTTTCTGCCAAAATTGTTACCGACAAATTCAACAACAACCGCAGTAAAGGTTTTGGTTTTGTTGAAATGACCAATGATGCTGAAGGCCAGGCTGCAATTGCCGGCTTAAACGAATCAGAAGTTGACGGACGTAACATTGTAGTTAATGAATCTCAACCTAAACCAGCCGGAAGTGGCGGTGGTGGATTTAAAAAACGCAGCTTTGGTGGCGGTGGCGGCGGCGGAAGCCGTGGTGGTTATGGCGGCGGCGGTGGAAGCCGTGGCGGCGGTGGTGGATATGGCGGCGGCGGCGGTGGAAACCGTGACCGTGGCGGATTCAACAGAAGAAGCGATTATTAATTTGCCCAGGCAAACGATAAAATTAAAGACCGGTATATGCCGGTCTTTTTTATTGCAGTTGCCATTATTTTAAGTTACACATGCCTGTTATGAAAAATGAATGCAACAAAATGGGTAGCATTTTATTTCCATTTAATTCTATGCATTGAAAGCATTTTCATATTCCCACATTCTCATATTTCCACATTCTATTTAAGCACTTTAATTTTAATACTCCTGAAACTTACTTCGTTACCGTGATCCTGTAAAAGGATATGCCCTTGCTTTGCTTCTCCAAAGTTGGGCCATACCTTGTATTTGCTGATGGCAACCAGATCGCGATAGGCCTGGGAGCCCCGCTCATATTCCAGTACTTTTATTCCATTCAAATAATGTTCAACATGGTTGTTGGGATACACCACAATCCGCCCGGTATTCCAGTTGCCCGGCTGATGTATAAATCGCTTTTCCTTTTTTGCTTTTATAAGGTCGTACAATGATGCAAGTGTGCGGTCGCCATCCCTGCCGGCCTTAGCATCGGGGTGCAGGGTATCATCGAGCACCTGGTATTCAAGACCAATTGCCGAACCTTTATTGGCTTCTGCCAGCGCCACAAAATATTTTACCCCACTATTGGCGCCGGGCGTTAACTTAAAGTCGAATGAAAGATCAAATGCACTGAATTGTTCGGTGGTAACAATATCACCCCCGTTGGTAGATTCGGCGCCATTGGATGGCATTACGGTAATAGTACCGTCTTTTATAACCCATCCCTTTTCAGGAAATGCCGTCTTATACGCACCAACCCAACCTTTGCTGCTAACGCCATCAAACAATAATTTCCAGCCTGCTTTTGTTTCTGCCTGCGAGAGGTAATTGGGAATATTATTAACTACATAGATTTCCTTTGGAAAGGGTGAAGGAACAAGCCCTGATGTTTTGATACGGATGTTTTTCCACCAGATTTTTTCACCGGCAAACTGTGTATTTTTTCCAATACTGTGCACCTGCAAAGCAATGACTCCCTTTGCATCGAAAGTATCAATAAGGTGTGCGGCAGGAATGTCATTTATCCATGTTTTGATTTCGTGGCCGATACATTCTATACGGACCTTATTAAATACCCCAACCTTAAAAGCTTTTTGAGCTGATGGATTTAACATCAGCGGGTATAGCCAGTCCCTTCTGCCTTCATCGTAAATACCAGCCGTCCACCGGCGGGCAGCGGGGTCCAGCTCATATTGGTAGCCAAAAACTTTTCCTTTTCCTTCATGCCCATTGGGATCATAGTTACTCCTGAACTGTATACCAGAGTTTGCCGTGGTATCATTAATTTTTACTTCCAGTTCCAGCACAAAATCGCCATATTGCTTTTCGGAAATCAGAAATGTATTGGGGCTGTTGACAACGGTGGTGCCCAATATGGCACCATCTTCAATTGCATAATTGGCGCTGCCTGCTACTTTTTTCCAGCCATTGAGGGTTTTACCATCGAATAGGTTTGTCCATTCTTTGGTTTGCGCATTTACATTTTGGAAGATCAGCAGGGAAATTAAAGCGAAAAGAATCTTGTTCATAGACGCAATTGTTAGAATAAATGTATGAATAATGCTTGCGGAAAGGACGCATGCTATTTATGGATCAAATGTAATGTATCAGACGTGGAAAAAGCCACTAAGGTATAAATGAAAAAAAAATAACCCCGCATTAATGGAGAACATAATGACGAATAAAAAATCACATGAAAAGCCAGGATACTATAGCGTGAAAGTAAAATTTATGTTACGGGATGGGCATAAAAAAAGCCCTCCGATAAATCGGGGGGCTTCAAAATATTAGCACGGCTGGTATTGCACTATTTCTACATCAAAATTACCTTACCGTATACTGGTAACAACTACTGGTTAAGACCACTGATTTGCTGGCGGCGTCTACTACCTGAAAATGGATGTCGAACATAGCGCCAGAGGCCACGGCTGAAACATCGCGCCAAAGCTCCAGTTCACCATTCCCCTTATCGTCTGTAAGGATAGACTTCGGTGTTAAACCCAGACCGAGTGTTAGCCAGTTGCTGCTGGAACAATTGCCGTCTACAACGTTAATGGGATCAACAGCCCGCTGCAATTGGTACTCATGGTCAGGCAGTAAGTTATGCAGTTTGGTAAACAGGGTGATTATTTTTGCGTCGTCGCGGTCTTGCCGGAAATGAATATGTCCGGATTGATTGCCGCCTCCTTGCAGCACTACCTCAAGATTGTAAGATGATTCGCCAATTGCCGCCGCTGCAGATTTGTCCGGTTGGGTTGCTGCAGAATATGTCGGATCTGTTCCGTTGAAAGCCTTCTGGCATGAAACAAGAAAAATAGCAATAATTGTTGATAACAGCGCCAAAGCGCAAATATACTTTCTCATATAAGCGTGGTTTAATTGCGGGCAAAATACCCATTCTAAGATAAATTGATTTATAGCCTGAATTGCCGCTATTGATTGGCAAGCGAAAGGTATTGATCCGTCGGAAGTTAAACGGGCTTACTGGTCAGTAACTGTGTTATGCCTATAAGTATCCGGAGCAGGTCGTAGCGTATTACGTCTTACGTCATTGCAGGCCATGCAATGTCAACAGCATCCGGGTAAAAAGCCAGGCGTTAAAGGTGTTTTTCTACAACGATAGCACGGACTTGCCGATTTTGGGGTGTGGACAGCTTAAGCAGGGGCAAAAAAAAGCCCCTCAGCGTAAACTGAAGGGCTCAAAGAATATGGCAGCTACCTACTCTCCCGCATTGTGGTGCAGTACCATCGGCCATGGGGGACTTAACTTCTCTGTTCGGTATGGGAAGAGGTGAACACCCCCGGCAAAACCACCATAAGAACTTAAACTATTTTAGATTTTATATTTTGAATTTTAAATCAAGGGTGTTCAATACAAAATTTAAAATTCATCATTTAAAATAGCAATAAGGTGACATATTGGAAAAGTTGAAACAACGAGTAAAAAAAAATTAAAGCTTACGGGTAATTAGTACTACTTGGCTTCACTATTACTAGTCTTACACCTATAGCCTATCAACGTCATAGTCTCTGACGACCCTTAAAAGTAAACTCATCTTGTGGAAGGTTTCACGCTTAGATGCTTTCAGCGTTTATCCTTGCCGTGCGTAGCTACTCTGCATTGCACCTGGCGGCACAACAGATACACCAGCGGCACGTACGACCCGGTCCTCTCGTACTAAGGTCATGTCCACTCAATTTACTAACGCCCACCACAGATAGGGACCGAACTGTCTTGCGACGTTCTGAACCCAGTTCACGTGCCACTTTAATCGGCGAACAGCCGAACCCTTGGGACCTTCTCCAGCCCCAGGATGTGACGAACCGACATC